>Ga0209652_1000555_pt1 | contig 31717 bp, 26 predicted proteins | sample SaaInl74LU_5_DNA_FD_184641 | JGI IMG/M metagenome (GOLD analysis project Ga0209652, IMG submission 184641) | Marine microbial communities from expanding oxygen minimum zones in the Saanich Inlet - ESP_74LU_5_DNA (SPAdes) (version 2) | ecosystem: Environmental > Aquatic > Marine > Intertidal zone... | reverse complement strand
CGTTCGGGCGCGGATTCCGTTTATCTGTTAGGATCGGCCAAGTTCTCGAACGAGGGCGCCTATCTGTTCCGCAAATTCGCGGCCTTCTGGGGCACCAACAACGTCGACCACCAAGCGCGTATCTGTCACTCGACCACCGTGGCGGGCGTGGCCAATACCTGGGGTTACGGCGCGCAAACCAACAGCTACAATGACATCCGCAATGCCAAGACCGTGATCTTCATGGGCTCGAATGCGGCCGAGGCGCATCCCGTTTCATTGCAGCATATCCTCGAAGGCAAGGAAACCCAGCGCGCCAACGTCATCGTCTTCGATCCGCGCTTCACCCGCACGGCGGCCCATGCCACCGAATTTGTGCGATTCCGTCCCGGCACCGATATCGCGGTGATCTATGGGATGCTGTGGCATATCTTCGAGAATGGCTGGGAAGATAAGGAATACATCGCTCAGCGTGTCTGGGGGATGGATCAGATCCGTGAAGCGGTGCGCGCCTATCCGCCGGAAGTTGTCGAGCAGATTTCGGGCGTGAACGGCGATACGCTGCGCCGCGCGGCCGAGCAATTCGCCAAGGAACGCCCCTCGACCTTCATCTGGTGCATGGGCGGCACGCAGCACACTGTCGGCACCGCCAATGTGCGCATGTACAACATTTTGCTGCTGGCCACGGGCAACGTGGGCAGCGAAGGCACAGGCGCAAACATCTTCCGCGGCCACTGCAATGTGCAAGGTGCCACCGACTTCGGCCTCGATGTCGGCAACCTGCCTTGCTACTATGGTTTGGGCGCAGGTGCGTGGAAGCATTGGTCCCGCGTCTGGGAAGTGCCCTATGACTACTTCGTGGGACGTTTCGATGCAGTTCCTGCAAAAGGTGGCCGCGATGCGCGCACGCCGGAGCAGAACATGGGCGTGCCCGGCATCACCTCGACCCGTTGGTTCGATGCGGTGACGCTCGACGCCGAGGAAGTCGATCAGCAAGACAACATCAAGGCGATGCTGGTCTTCGGTCACGGCGGCAACACCGTGCCGCGGATGCAAGATGCCCAGCGTGGTATGGATGGCCTCGATCTTCTGGTGGTGGCCGACCCCCATCCGACGACTTTCGCCGCACTGCACTCGCGCACCGACAACACTTATCTCTTGCCTATCTGCACGCAGTTCGAATGCTCGGGTTCGCGTACCGCATCGAACCGCTCGGTGCAGTGGGGCGAGAAAGTCGTCGAACCGATCTTCGAATCCGATACCGATTATTCGGTGATCTACGCGATGGCCGAGCGTCTTGGTTTTGCCGACCAGATGTTCAAGAACTACGAGATGGTTCAGGGCAAATTCGGCATGGAACCCACGCCGGAATCCGTGCTGCGGGAAATCAACCGCGGTGGTTGGTCGACCGGCTACACCGGACAGAGCCCCGAGCGTCTGAAAGCGCATATGGCCAATCAGGACAAGTTCGACCTGATTACGCTGCGCGCCAAGGCCGATGCGCCCGACGAAATCAAGGGCGACTACTACGGACTGCCTTGGCCGTGCTGGGGGACGCCGGAATTGCGTCACCCAGGTACGCATATCCTCTATAACCCGCATCTTCATCCGATGGAGGGTGGCGGTGCATTCCGGCCGCGCTTCGGCTTGGATCGCGACGGCGAAACACTGCTGGCTGAAGGCAGCTGGCCGGTTGGTTCCGAGATTGAGGATGGTTATCCGCAATTCACCTATGGTGTGCTGCAGCAATTGGGCTGGGATACCGACCTGACCCCGGCCGAATTGGCGACGATCCAGCGGATTGGCGGCAACGACCCCGAGGCCATGGCCAATGTGTCGTGGTCCTTGGATCTTTCGGGCGGCATTCAGCGCGTCGCGCTGAAGCATGGCTGTGTGCCCTTCGGCAATGGTAAGGCCCGCGCGGTGGCGTGGAACTTGCCCGACCCGATCCCGGTTCACCGCGAACCGATCTACTCGGCGCGTCCCGATCTGATCGCGCAGTATCCGACACGCGACAATGGCCGCCAGCAGCGTATGCCCAACATCGGCCATACGATCCAGACGGCCAATCTCGAGAACAAGGTGGCCGAACAGTTCCCGATCATCCTTACCTCGGGTCGTCTGGTCGAGTACGAGGGTGGTGGGGAAGAAACCCGGTCGAACCCGTGGCTGGCCGAACTGCAGCAGGATATGTTCGTCGAGATCAATCCGGCCGATGCATCCGCACGTGGTATCGTGGATGGCGGCTGGGTTTGGGTGACCGGACCCGAGGGTGGATCGAAGGCGCGGATGAAGGCGCTGGTGACCGAGCGCGTCGGGGCAGGGGTGGCCTTCATGCCCTTCCACTTCGCCGGTTGGTTCCAAGGTGTCGACCAGCGGGGCAACTACCCCGAGGGAACAGATCCGATCGTTCTGGGTGAATCCGCCAACGTAATCACAACCTATGGCTATGACCCCGTGACTGGCATGCATGAGGGTAAAGTTACCCTCTGCCAGATCGCTGCGGCGTAAGGGAGGACATCACAAATGGCACGCATGAAGTTCCTGTGTGACGCCGACCGCTGCATCGAATGCAACGCCTGCGTCACCGCCTGTAAGAACGAGCATGAAGTTCCGTGGGGCATCAACCGCCGCCGGGTCGTCACCATCAATGACGGCTTGCCGGGCGAACGGTCGGTCTCGATGGCTTGTATGCATTGCACCGACGCGCCCTGCGCGGCGGTGTGCCCGGTCAGCTGTTTCTACACCACCGATGATGGTGTGGTTCTGCACAACAAGGACACCTGCATCGGCTGTGGTTATTGCGCCTATGCTTGCCCATTCGGCGCACCCCAGTATCCGCAAACCGCCAATTTCGGCACCCGCGGCAAGATGGACAAGTGTACCTATTGCTCGGGCGGTCCCGAGCCGGACATGAGCCAGGCGGAATATGTCAAATACGGCTCCAACCGTTTGGCCGAAGGCAAGCTTCCGCTTTGCGCCGAGATGTGCTCGACCAAATCGCTTCTGGCGGGTGATGGCGATATCATCGCGGAAATCTACCGTGAACGCGTCATCACGCGCGGCTACGGCTCTGGTGCTTGGGGCTGGCGGACAGCTTACGGCGAAACTGTGACGGTATGAGGTATAACAAGATGGCAAACAAAATCTCACATGTGCTGGTCGCGCTGAGCCTTGTGCTGGGCTTGGCACTGATGGCCCCGAGCGCACAGGCGCAGGTCAATCCAACGCAGCAATCTGTGAATGAAGGCGCGCTTCTTGAAGCGCTCGGCTCAGGCGGCAATGTCGCCGGTCGCATCACCATTCCCGACCAGAACGCCGGCTATCTGATCAAGCCCGAAAACAAGATCTGGGCGGCGCTTCAGGGTGATACACTGCACCAGATCTCGATCTGGGCCGTGATCGGCATGGTGGTCTTGCTGACCTTGTTCTATGTGATCCGCGGCAAGATCCGCGTGGATGGTGGGCTGTCCGGTCGCAAGATCCTGCGGTTCAACACGGTGGAGCGTTTCGCGCATTGGACGCTGGCCTCGACCTTCATCATCTTGGCGCTTTCGGGGCTCAATCTGATCATCGGCAAGTCTGTTATCCTGCCGCTGCTTGGTGAAAATGCCTTTGGCACGCTCAGCGCATGGGGCAAGATCGCACATAACTACCTTGCATGGCCGTTCATGGTCGCGCTGGTCATGGTGCTTGTGCTGTGGGTTGTTCACAACATCCCCAACCGGCTTGATGTTGAATGGCTGAAGCAAGGTGGCGGCTTGGTCAAAAAAGGCGTTCATCCGCCGGCCAAGAAGTTCAACGCTGGTCAAAAGATCATCTTCTGGGCGGTCATCGCTGGTGGCGCCGCGCTGTCCTACACAGGTGTGATGCTGTTGTTCCCTGCCGTGGCAGGCACGCCTGCGGATTGGCAGTTCTTCCAGACGATCCACGCCCTGACCGCTGCGGTTCTGTCGGCGATCATCATCGCGCATATCTATATCGGCTCGGTCGGTATGGAAGGTGCCTTTGATGCGATGGGCACGGGCGAGGTGGACGAGAACTGGGCCAAGGAGCATCACTCCCTCTGGGTTGAGGAAGTGAAGGGTGCCAAAGCATCCGAGGGCCGTACACAACCTGCCGAGTAATATCGATCTAAAAACTCGGTCGGCCCAGCGTAGAAAACATACGCCGGGCCGATCTTCGTCAGAGAGGTGAGGGACGACAGGTGCCGGATCTTGGCGACACACGGGTGCGCGATGCGCTGCAGGGGCTCCGCCTGCCGGATGGGACGCTGCTTGTTGCCTCCGACCGGCTGTCTGGCCTTGGCATCGATGGCCAGCGCGTGAACCTGTCGATCTTGATCCAACCCGATGAGGCGGCAGCATTCGCCCCGCTGCGTGATGAGGTCGAGGCCCGTCTGCGCCGCTTGCCGGGTGTGACAAATGCCTTTGTGGTTTTGACCAGCGAAACCGCCGCACCCAAAGCCGCCCCACCCAATCTGACAGGGTCCAAGCCTGAAAAGGCCGATCCCTTGGCTGACGTCGGTCATGTGATCGCCGTTGCCTCTGGCAAGGGTGGCGTTGGCAAATCGACGACCACGGTCAATCTTGCGCTGGGTTTGCGCGCCCAAGGGCTGTCGGTCGGTATCTTGGACGCCGATATCTACGGCCCCTCGCTTCCCACGCTGTTGGGTTTGCACGGTAAACCGCAGGCCAATGGCCGCAAGCTCAAGCCGATGCAGGCTTACGGTCTCAAGGCGATGTCGATGGGCCTTTTGGTCGATGCAGAAACCGCGATGGTCTGGCGTGGTCCAATGGTGATGTCGGCGATCACGCAGATGATGGCCGATGTGGAATGGGGCGCGCTCGATGTGTTGTTGGTCGATATGCCGCCGGGGACAGGCGACGCGCAATTGGCGCTGGCCCAAGGCACACGCCTGTCGGGTGCGGTGATCGTGTCGACGCCGCAAGACCTGTCGCTGATCGATGCGCGGCGCGGCATTTCCATGTTTCGCAAGGTCGATGTCCCCGTCCTCGGCATTATCGAGAACATGTCCCATTTCATCTGCCCCGATTGTGGCGGTTCACATGCGATTTTCGGCCAAGGTGGCGCTGCGGCCGAAGCGGCGCGGCTGAATGTGCCGTTCCTCGGGGGTATCCCGCTGACCATGGAACTGCGCGCCGCATCCGATGCAGGCCAGCCCATTACCGCCCGCGATCCCGATGGATCGCTGGGCCAAATCTATCAACAGATCGCCCGTGCCGTTTTGGCAGGGCTTGAACCCGGACAGCGGTTGGCCCAACCCAACCGCCCCTGACAGGAGAACCGACCATGAAAGCCTTTCTTGCATCTGTGATTTTTGCCGTCGTTTTGGCCGTTGGCTCGGCGATGGTGCTGAATGACAATTTTCAGACCTCCGCTTCTTCGGCCTTCGCAACCGAAGGTGCGCGCGTGGACAAGCCGGGTTCCAACCTGATCAACTACTGATCCGCGCCGCCATTCGTGTCGTGCGTATCTGTCCGCGTTTGTTGCGCCTTGCGGCGCTGACACTTGCACTTCTTCCGGCAAGCCCTGCCGCGGCGCAGGATCTATCCGGTCACGCTGGTCCCGTCAGCGCCTTGACTGCCAGCGCCGAGGCGCTTTTGTCGGGCGGCTTTGACGGGCGGGTGATCCTATGGGATGGCGATACGCAAAGCGCGCGCCGTGTGCTGCGCCTGCACGATGGCAATGTCACCGCCGTCGCGACCCTGCCCGAGGGTCGTTTCGTGACCGGGGGCCAAGATGGGCGCGTCGCAGTCTGGAACCGCGACGGACAAGAACCGGCCTTTGTCACCCCCCACGGCACCTCGCCTGTTTCGGCCCTGTCGGTTTCGCCCGATGGTTGGCGCATCGCGGTCGGGTTCTGGGATGGGCGGCTGGCAACGCATACGGCCGCGCTGTCTGAAATCGCTGTGACACAGGCGCATGCTGGTCGGGTGTCGGGGCTTGCCTATCTGACCACGGGCGATCTTGTCAGCGTGGGTGCAGATTTGCGTTTCACACGCTGGGACGGCCGCCTCGCGCCGCAAGCACGCGCGGGGCTTCCCGATCTGCCCAATGGGCTTGCACGGGCGGGTGGTCGGCTGGCGGTGATCTTTGCCGAAGGCTCGCTGCGCCTGTTTTCCGCAGATGGCGCGCTTTTGCCCGAGCGGTTCTTGAGCGAACGGCCCTTGGTCGCGATCGCTGCGAACCCTGAGATCGTGGCAGCCGCCGCAGTCGACGGGTCGATCTGGATGTTGGCGGCCGATAGCCTGCGGTTCCGTGCCGGGGTTGCAGCTGGCGGCGGGCCTGTTTGGGCGCTTGCCTTGACCGAAGACACACTTTTTGCAGGCGGCGTGAGTGGCGCGATCCGTCGCTTTGCCACCAGCGATGGTGCGCTTATCGGCGGGGCGGCGGATGTTGCCCAAGAAGGTTTCCATGATGGCAGTCGCGGTGCCGAGGTCTACCGCGCCTGCGCCATCTGCCATTCCTTGCAACCCGGCGATCATTCCCGTGCCGGCCCAAGCCTGCATGGGATCTTTGACCGCCCCATCGCCTCGGTCGAGGGGTATGCGTTCTCACCTGTGCTCCGCGATCTCGACATCGTGTGGACGCCGCAGACCGTGGCCGAATTGTTCGAACTGGGGCCTGATCTCTATACGCCCGGCTCGCGGATGCCTGATCAACGCGTGGCAGATCCCGCCGACCGACAAGCGCTGGTCGAGTTTTTGGACCGGGCCAGCCGGTGATCGGCACTGGCCCCGCCCGACGCTTGCGCTATACGTCACATAGCCAAGTGCAGGAGTATTGATGTTACCGCAGCTGCCACTTTTGCCTGATCCGGATGCCGTGCGCCTGACGCGTGCGGTGCGTGGGCATGACCATACCGGCGCCAAGGTCTCGCTCTCCGTGGTCGAAGAGCGGCCGCTGACGATCTACCTCAACAGTCAAGAAATCGTCACTGCGATGACCATCGGGGATTACCCCGAATATCTGGCGCTGGGATTTTTGCGCAATCAAGGCATGTTGCGCGATGATGATACGGTGACGGCCATTGACTACGACGAAGATATCGAAACCGTCGTTGTCCGCACCACGCGTCAAACCAGCTATGAGGACAAGCTGAAGAAAAAGACCCGCACGTCGGGTTGCGCCGTCGGCACGGTCTTTGGCGATATGATGGAAGGGTTGGAAGGCGTCGTCTTGCCCGAGGCACCTTTTCATACAAGCTGGCTTTACGCGCTTTCGCGCCAGATCAACACGCTGCCCTCGCTCTACCTCAGCGCGGGTGCGATCCACGGGACGGTGCTGTGTCAAGGCGACCAAGTTTTGGTCTATATGGAGGATGTCGGCCGCCATAACGCCGTCGACAAGATCGCGGGCTTCATGCGTCACCATGATGTGCCGGCGGGCGACAAGATCCTTTACACCACGGGGCGGCTGACCTCGGAAATGGTGATCAAGACCGCGATGATGGGCATTCCCATCCTTGCCTCGCGGTCCGGCTTCACCGCTTGGGGGGTGGAGATCGCCCAGCAGCTTGGCCTAACACTGATCGGGCGGATGCGCGGGCAGCGGTTTGTTTGCCTTTCGGGCGAAAACCGCCTGATCCGCGACGCCGATCTGTCAACAGTGCTGGACGAGGATCGCCGCCACCGCCGTAAGGGCGCGGAGGATGAGGCGTGAGCGCGCCGCTCGGTGTGATCCTTGCGGGCGGGCGCGCCACGCGCATGGGCGGGGGTGACAAGGGCCTGCGCGTTGTTGCGGGTCAGCGCCTGATCGATCATGTGATCGCACGCTTGGTCCCCCAATGCGGCGCGCTGGCGATTAATGCCAATGGCGATCCTGCGCGGCTGGCCGAGTTTGGTCTGCCCATCCTGCCCGACAGCTTGGCCGATCATCCCGGACCGCTTGCGGGGGTGCTGGCGGGCTTGGATTGGGCCGCGGCCCAAGGGGCCACGGCCATCGTGACCGCGGCCGCCGATACGCCGTTTTTTCCAACCGATCTTGTAAAACGGCTTACGGCCTGCGCTGGCCCTTCTGGCTTGTGCCTTGCCGCCAGCCCGGACGAGACAGGCCGCGTGCAGCGCCAGCCGACCTTTGGCCTTTGGCCCGTGGCACTCTGCGACGATCTGCGCGCGGCGCTGACGGGGGGCTTGCGCAAGATCGTCATCTGGACCGATCAGCATCAGGCCGGGCAGGCCGTTTTTGACAGCGTGCCTTTCGACCCCTTCTTCAACGTCAACACCCCCGAAGATATTATTGCCGCCGAAGTGCTGATGGGGGCGGCATGAGGGTTTACGGCGTCACCGGCTGGAAGAATACCGGCAAGACCACCTTGACCGAACGGTTGGTGGCCGAGCTTGTGGGCCAAGGGCTGCGCGTCTCCACGATCAAGCACGCCCATCATGCCACCGAAATCGACCATCCTGGCCGCGACAGCTATCGCCACCGCGAATCGGGCGCGGGCCAAGTGATTGTGGCATCGCCTGTCCGCTGGGCCTTGATGACCGAGTTGCGCGGGGCGGCTGAGCCGCCGCTGGCTGAATTGCTTGCCCGTTTCGACCCATGTGATCTGATCTTGATCGAGGGGTATAAATCCGCCCCGCACCCCAAGATCGAAACCCATCGACAGGCGGCGGGTCGTGATCTTCTGGCGCTATCGAACCCGACGATCCGCGCGATTGCCAGCGATGAGCCACTCGATACAAACCTGCCGCGCTTTGATCTGAACGATGTCGCGGGTATCGCCGCCTTTATCCGGGCAGAGGTCGGGCTATGACCGCACCCCTGACCCCGCCACGCCTGCGCAACGATTGTTTCGCCATGCCGCAGGGCGTGGAATGGGTGCCAGTCGATGAGGCGCTGGCGCTGTTGCACGCGCGGCTTCACGCCGTAACGGGAACCGAGGTTTTGGCCGCAGCCCATGCCCATGACCGCGTTTTGGCCGCCCCTGCTGTGGCGCGGCGGTCGAACCCACCCCGGCCCAATTCGGCGGTTGATGGCTACGGCTTTGCCCATGTCGCAACCGGCGAAGGCGTGCAGCGTTTGCCGCTCGTGGCGGGGCGCGCCGCCGCAGGCCAACCATTCGATGGCGTCGTGCCCGCAGGTCATGCCGTGCGCATCTTGACGGGCGCGATCCTGCCCGACGGGATCGATACCGTCGTGCTGGAGGAGGATTGCGCCACAGATGGGCAAGTCGTGGCCTTTGACGGGCCGGTCAAGCGCGCCATCAACACCCGCCAAGCAGGCGAGGATGTGACCGAGGGCACCACGATCTTGCCGGTAGGCCGGGTGCTGACGCCCGCCGATCTGGCGTTGTTGTCGGCTGTCGGTGTGGTTCAAGTACGTGTCCACCGCCGCTTGCGCGTGGGCGTTTTGTCGACAGGGGATGAATTGCTGCCCGACCCAAGCATGCCTGCTGCCCCGCATCAGATTTTTGATGCCAACCGCCCTATGCTCTTGGCGCTTTTGGCAGGATGGGGGTTTGAGGCGGTCGATCTGGGCCATGCCCCAGATGATGCGGCCCAAATCGCGGCGCGGCTTGACCAAGGCGCCCAAGATGCCGATGCGATCCTGACCTCGGGTGGGGCCTCGGCAGGGGATGAGGATCACGTCTCGCGGCTTTTGCGCGAGCGGGGCAATTTGTCGAGCTGGCGCATCGCGGTCAAGCCGGGCCGCCCCTTGGCCTTGGCGCTTTGGGGCGGCGTGCCGGTGTTCGGTCTCCCGGGAAACCCGGTCGCGGCACTTGTTTGCGCGCTGGTCTTTGCGCGTCCCGCGCTGTCGCTTTTGTCAGGGGCGGGCTGGTCGCAGCCGCAAGGCTTTCGCGTTCCCGCAGCTTTCACAAAGCGCAAAAAAGCGGGTCGACGCGAATATCTGCGCGCGCGGTTAACCGAAAGCGGCGAGGCCGAGGTTTTCGCATCGGAAGGGTCGGGGCGGATTTTCGGGCTTAGCTGGGCCACCGGGCTGGTCGAACTGCCAGATGCGGCTTGCACCATCGCGCCGGGTGATCCGGTGCGCTATCTGCCTTATGCGTCTTTCGGGGTCAGCTCCGGCGAATGAGATAGGCCTGCGCGCCATCGCCTGCGTCTTCCATCCCCAATAACTCATGGCCGCTTTCCGCGCAGAAATGCGGCACATCCACCACCGCCGCCGGATCGCTGGCCAAAAGCCGCAAAACCTGACCGGGTTGCATGGATTTCAGCCGTTTGCGCGCCTTGAGGACGGGCAAGGGACATAACAGGCCTAAGGTATCCAGCGTTGCTTCTTCGGCCATCATCCGCCCCCAAGAATTCCGCGCATGCCCTCGCGGCATCAACTGCGCTCGGCGCTGATTTTCGTCTACCCCCGAGCTGGCGTTCAAGTTAATGCCTGTCGCGGCATCTGCAAGGTTATTTTCGGTCTCAAGAGGTACCGCGCAGGCTGTCATCGGGCCAGGCTGCGTACAGGTGGCATTGACATCCGCGCTGCGACGAAACGTTATGGTTGGGTAGGTTGTGCCGATGTTCGCGGCAGAGATCCGCAAAGGCTGCGTGGGCGATTAACCCTTGGCAGGCTTGGCCAGCCAGCTTGCCCCCCATTACCCTGTGCCTGTCATCGACGGCACGCAATCGGCTGTTGCCCGGCTTCGCGCAATGATGGCCGCCGCCCGCGCGGTGTGACGGCGGGCAATGCGCCGATCATCCTATCCCGCGCTTTCCAAGAGCGCCGCGTTGCCGCCCGCCGCCGTGGTATCGATGCAAAGATGGCGTTCGCGCAAAAGCTGCGCGCGCGGATTGTCTGTCGTGATCAAGGGGATCAGCGCGCCTTCGCGGGCGGCCAAGGCCTGTGCATAGGGGCGGGCGGCCTCGGGTGCGGCCCACAAGATCACCGCATCCAAAGCTGCCAGCGTGCTCAGCGCGGCAGGGTCTAGATATCCATCGACGGCCAGCGCGCTGCAGCCTGCGGCTTGGGCGATCTCGCATTGCCGTGCGGCGGCCACGGGCCCGGGTCCAAGGCACAAGACCCGCCCGCGTGGATAGAGTGACAAGCGGTTGGATTCGCCCGTCGGGCCGGGCAGATCACTAACCGCTTTTGACAGGTCACGCGGATCGGGCAGGGCCGCCAAAGCCTTGGCCACGGCTTGTGCATCCACCCGATCCATCGCATCCGGGACAACGCCGTCGGCTTGCCCCTGCGCGCTTTGGGTAAAGGCCCCAAGGTAATGCGGCCCGCCCGCCTTTGGCCCCGTGCCTGATAAGCCCTCGCCGCCGAAAGGCTGGCTGCCAACCACCGCGCCGATCTGGTTGCGGTTGATGTAAAGATTGCCCGCATGTATCCGTGCCGCGACCATCTGCACCCGGTCATCGATGCGGCTGTGTAACCCGAAGGTCAGGCCGTAACCACTTGCATTGATGTCGGAAATCACTTGTTCCAAATCCTGCGCGCGATAGGTGGCGACATGCAGAACCGGCCCAAAGATCTCGCGCTCCAAGGTCGCGATCCCGCCGGGCAGCGCGATGATGCAAGGGGCGATGAAATGCCCGTTTTGCGGTGCGGGGCCTTGTGCCAGAACGCGCCCCTCGGCACGCGCTGCGGCGATGTGATCGGCGATCATGCCTTGGGCCTGTGCGTCGATCACCGGGCCGATATCGGTCGCAAGCTGCCAAGGATCGCCAAGGCGACGCTCGGCCATCGCGCCGGTCAGCATCCGCAAGAATGGCTCTGCGATATCTTCTTGCAGATAAAGCATCCGCAGCGCCGAACAGCGTTGGCCCGCGGATTGAAAGCTCGAGGCAAGGATATCGCGCACCGCTTGTTCGGGTAGTGCGGTGCTATCCACGATCATGGCGTTCAGCCCGCCGGTCTCCGCGATCAGGGGCGCGCCGGGGTCAAGATGCGCGGCCTTGGTGCGGTTGATGGCCTGCGCTGTCGCGGTCGAGCCGGTGAAACAGATCCCCGCGATCCGCGGATCGGCGCAAATTGCGCGGCCGATCTCGGCCCCGCTGCCGGGCAAAAGCTGGAGCGCATGGGGCGGCACGCCCGCCTCAAGGAGCAGCGTGACGGCGCGGTGGGCGATCAGGCTTGTCGCCTCGGCCGGTTTGGCGATCACCCCATTGCCCGCTGCAAGGGCGGCCGCGATCTGCCCGGTAAAGATCGCCAAGGGAAAGTTCCAAGGCGAGATACAAGCAAAGACACCGCGCGGGGCTGCACCTAGTGTTTCGGCTTCAGCGGCGTAGTAACGCAAGAAATCCACCGCTTCGCGCAATTCGCCCACCGCATCGGCAAGGGTTTTGCCCGCCTCGCGCGCCAAAAGCGCGAAGATCTCGCCGAAATGCGCCTCGTAAAGATCAGCGGCATGGCGCAGGGCGGCGGCGCGGGTGGCCACGGGTGCCTCCCATGGGCGGGCGGCGGCAAGGGCTGTTTGCACATCGGCGGCGCTGGCGGTCTGCACGCGCCCCAGCCGGTCGGTGGGCAGGGCGGGGTTTTGCCCTTCCCAGATCGCGCCGCCTCGGGCGTGACCCATGATCAAGGGGGCGGCTTGCCATTGGCAGCGGCGGTAAGGTGCGCGGGCGGCCTCGATCCGGTCCAAAGTCAGCGGATCGTGGAGGTCATGGCCCGCTGAATTGACGCGGCACGCCCCGAAAAGGTCCGCGGGCGCGGTGACCGGCGATGCCTGGCCAAGCGCCAATGCGCCAAAAGGGTCGCGCGCGACCGCTTCGGGCGGAACATCGGGATTGAGCACTTGGTTGACGAAGCTGGAATTGGCCCCGTTTTCCAGCAGCCGCCGCACCAGATAGGCCAAAAGATCGCGATGCTGGCCGACGGGTGCATAGATGCGGCAGCGGGTGCCGTAATCTTGGCGCAAGATCTCGTGCAGCGCCTCGCCCATTCCATGTAGGCGTTGGAACTCATAAGCGCCGCGATCTGCCCCGATCTCGAGGATGCTGGCCATCGTATGCGCGTTATGGGTGGCGAATTGCGGATAGATGCGGTCGGTCATCCCCAGCAATTTCCGCGCACAACACAGATAGGCGACATCGGTCGCGGGTTTGCGCGTCCAGACCGGGAAATCGGCAAGACCCGCAACTTGGGCATGCTTGATCTCGGTATCCCAATAGGCCCCTTTGACCAGCCGCAGCATGATCCGGCGATCATGGGTCTCGGCCAAGGCATAGAGCCAATCGATGACCGCATCGGCGCGCTTGCCATAGGCTTGCACCACGACACCGAACCCGTCCCATCCACGCAAGCTGGGCTCGGCCAGCACAGCCGCGATGACATCAAGCGACAGATCCAGCCTGTCGGCCTCTTCGGCGTCGATGTTCAGCCCCATCCCCTGCGCGCGCGCCTGCGCGGCCAAGGCGGCGACTTTGGGAACAAGCTCGGCCAGAACGCGGTCACGCTGGGCCGTTTCGAAGCGGGCACACAGCGCCGATAGCTTGATCGAAATGCCGGGATTGACCCTGATATCATCGCTGAGGCAGGCCGGGGCCAAGCTTTTGATCGCGCCCATATAGGCGTCTGCATAGGCATCGGCATCGGCGGCGGTCATGGCACCTTCGCCCAGCATATCGTAGGAATAGCCATATCCGCGCCGCTCTTGGATCGCTGCGCGCGCCATCGCCTCGGCCATTGTCTGGCCCAAGACAAAGTGCTGGCCCATCTCGCGCATCGCACGCGCAACGGCGGTGCGGATCACAGGCTCGCCCAGACGTTTGAGCGCGGATTTCAGCACACCGGCCATCCCCTCGCCATCTTGCAGAACCCGCCCCGTCAGCATCAAGGCCCAAGTCGAGGCATTGACCAGCGCCGAGGCCGATTGGCCCAAATGCGCGCCCCATTGCGAGGGCGCGATCTTGTCCTCGATCAGCGCGTCCATCGTGGTGGCATCGGGTACGCGCAACAGCGCCTCGGCCAAACACATCAGCGCGATCCCCTCACGCGTGGACAGGCCGTATTCGGCCAAGAACACCTCCATCAATCCCGGCCTACGCTCTTCGCGCAGACGCGCGACCAAAGCGGCCCCGGCTGCATCGGCGCGGCTGCGGGCCTGCGCGTCGGGCCCATAGGCCGCGATCAAACGCGACAGGGCCGTATCCTCGCCCTCATGTAGCCGCGCCCGGATGATGCCGCGCAGATGATCGAGATCTTGGGTGGGGCGGTCGAGCATTGTCGCGATCTCCTCATGCGCGGTGATGGGACAATCTAGCATTGACGCCGCGGGCGGTTTTCCTTGAAAATGACAAAGGCCGAGCGAACATCCCGCAATTGAGCGTATTTGAAGGTGCAATTCATGAAAGAGACAATATCTGCGGGTAGTTTGGATAGCTTCGATCACAAGCTCTTGGCCGAGTTGGCGGTCAATGGGCGCTTGCCGATCATCGAATTGGCCCGCCGGATCGGCCTGTCCAAAAGCCCGACACAGGCCCGCCTGCGCCGGCTGGAGGCGCAGGGCTATATTCTGGGTTATCGCGCGCTGCTCGATCCCGAGAAGCTCCAGCGCGAACATGTGGCTTTTGTCGAGGTACGGCTGACCGATACACGCGAAACGGCCCTCAGCGCCTTCAACAAGGCGGTGATGGGCGTGCCCGAGATCGAGACATGCCATTTGATCGCGGGCCAGTTCGACTATCTGTTGAAAATCCGTTGCCGCGACATGCGCGCCTATCGCGATATCTTGGCCGAGGTGGTCTCGACCCTGCCTTATGTCGCCTCGACATCGACCCATGTGTCGATGCAAGCGGTCAAGGATGCCGCGATCTGATCGGTCAGATCGCGGGGCCTATCGCGCGCATCAAGATCAGATCGCGCGGATTTTCTCCAATGTCGCTTGGTTCACTGCGACGCCATCACGCGCGGCCCGCGCGCGGGCAGCCGCGCGCCCGTCGCCGGGTAGGCGCGCACCCTCTTGCGCGCGGATCTCATCGGTCAGCCGTGTAATGCGCGCGGCAAAGGCCCCGCCCGAGCTGGTCGCGGCATCAATGGCGATAAAGAACTGGCCCGTGCGCGGTGGCCCGCCCGCCGTGCCGGAAAAGGGGCTTGCATCCATGCCCAAGCTCGCCCCGGCCATGGCGGCGGCCATGGTTTCGACCAAAAGCGCAAGGCCCACGCCCTTATAGCCCCCCGACGGGGCCATTGAGCCTTTCAGCGCAACCTCTGGATCGGTGGTGGGGTTGCCATCCGCATCCAGCCCCCATCCTTCGGGGATGGGGCGGCCCTCGCGGGCATGTTTCATGATCTCGGATTTGGCGATGGTGCTGGCACTTTGGTCGATCAACAGCGCCGCACCACCCGCCCCGTCAGGGGCCGCAAGCGAGATCGGATTGGTCCCCACCACAGGCCGCATGCCCCCCGATGGCGCGATGGAGGCAGGCGCATTGGTAAAGCCAAGCGCCAAGAACCCCGCACGGGCCAGCGTCAGCGTATGAATGCCCAAGACCCCGCAGTTATAGGAGTTGCGCACCGCAAGTGCCGCGATACCTTGGTCGCGCGCCCCGGGGATCAGTGCCGCAAATCCGGCCGCGATCGCCCCATGGGCAAAACCCGTGGCCGCATCGGCCAGAACAAGCCCCGGTTTGGGCTGGGTGATGACGGGGCGCGCGTTGCCATCGACCTTGCCGCAGCGCAAATGCTCGCAATAAATCGGGATATAGGCCAGTCCGTGGCTGGCCACGCCATCGGCCTCGGTCTCGGCTGTGGCGCGCGCAAGGGCGGTCGCTGCCTCCGCATTGGCACCTGCACGGGTCAAAGCGTGAAAGGCAAGCGTTTCGATCTCGCCCAGCGTCAATGTCTCGGTCTGTGCCATCTGTCTTATCCTTCTGTCTTTGGTCTTGCTGCGTCTGTGCTTAGCTTTGCCTCGCCTGCGCCTGATAGGCGGCGCGCCTCGGTCTCGGGGGCAAAGGTGCGTTCAGCAAGCTGGTTCAGACTTGCATAGGCTGATGCTGGACAATGCGCGCGGTGCGGCCGCAAGGCCGCGGCAGCATCGTCTGTCTCGCTTGGCCCCCATGCCACCCAATCGGCCTGCCTTTGCTCAAGGTCGGGGCCGTCATGGGCGCCAAGCGCCCCCCCAGTGGTGAGCACAAACCGGCTTTCGCCCCATGTCAGGGTGTAGGCTTGGCCATGGCGTTGCGCGATACTGGCCAGATGCGGCAACAAAAGCAGCGGGGCGAAAACCGGGCCGATGCGCCCGGTCGCGCCCGGCGCGCCTGCATGGTCAGATAGCGCGGTCCCAAGAGCGATGGGGCAGAGAGGCTGCGCGCCGCGATGGATCAAACCGCGCTTTGCTGACCACCCCGGTGCCAAGGCCGTATCTGCCACGCCATCGGTCTGGGCCAAGAGATCGGCGGCCAGCGCCATCGCGGCCAAGCCATAGCTCTCGAGCCAGCGGATCGTGCGGCCGCATTCCTCGGCCATGCCCCAGCTGCGCCCTGCACCGCGCGCGGCCTTGCGCAGCAAAGCCTCGGCCTCGCCCAGCGATAATGCGATCACGCCGAGGCCTCGGTCGCTGGATAGGCCCAATCATCTTCGGGCAGATCATGCAGCTCATGTGGAAAGGGCGCGCCGCGATACATGTTGATCCGCACCCAGCGATCCGAGCGGGGATCGAAATAGCCCGCGCCGAAAAACGACAGCTTGGCGCGCAGCATATCGATGGGCATCAGATCGGCCCCGATCGTGTTGTCGCGGATCTCGGCATAGGGGTGGCGCGATGCGATTTGGGCGCGCCGCACGCTATGGCGATGTTCGGGATGGGCAAGCAAGAACCCGGCGATCGGCGCATCCGCAGGCAGATCTTGCAAGGCCGCCTCTAGGCGCATCGCATCGCGCCCGGGGGCCAGCGGCTGCGCATAATCGCCCAAATCCTCGTGCAATGTTTCGCCCAAACGCGGTTCTTGCTTGGCGGCGGAAACATACCATGTGCGCGCCTGCGCCTCTGGCGCTTGCCAATCAAGATCGTGCGCCCAGCCATAGACCTCGTCCAAGATCGCGCGCAGACGACCCACCGTCATCGCGCCGTCGATCACGAAACCATCGCTTTCCTGCGCACTCATGCAGCAGGCCAAGCCATCGACCACATCGCCATGCGGCTCAAGCAGCAGCGACAAGAGCATCTCTTGCCCTTCCTCGCTGAGATGACGCGCCCCCCAACACCACAGCCCATCCCATGGGTATGGTTGGGTCAGATCAGTCGCCGCCATATGGGTGGCAAGCCGGTCGAGATCGGCGCGCAGATCGGCAAGACGGGCGATCTGTACCGGGTGGTCCGAACGCCATAGCCCCAGTGCCTGGCGCGCGCGTGCCAGAATGGCGTGAAACCGCGCCTGTGTCTGCGGCGTGGACCGATCTATGGCGCGCACGCGGGCCAATGCCTCTTCGCGGGCCATGATCCAATTGTTGAACAAGATCGGATGGCTGATCAGGAATGGTGCCATGCCCAGCCCCGTGGAATTGCCGATCCCGATCTGGCGGCGCAGGTCGGGGGCGATGACGGTGGCGGTGTCGGGCGCGCGTTGGCGGGCCATTTCCTCGACCAAATCCAGTACGAAGGCGCGGATCAGCCAGACAGTCAGCATTTCGACCTGAAAGGGCGGCAGAAACTCGGGCCGCATCGCGATCGCCTCGCGGTCGGCGGCACCGAGCTTGCCTGAGCCATAAACCGCCGTGGTGCGCATCACATAGCCCACGCGCGCGACCAGATCGGCGTCGGGCTGATGCCCTGCGGCCAAGGCCGAGACAACATGATCGAACAGCCGCACCGAGCGGTTGGCGCGCGAGACCGACAATTCGCGCGCGCTGACCCGACCCCCTTCTTGCAGCGGGATCTCGGCGCCCAGCCGGGCGATATCGGCCGCGTCGGGGATGCCATCGAACAGTGTGAATGTCGCATCCCATGCGGTGGCGATGACCCGGTCACTGCGCGCTTCGGGGGGTAAATCATGGCCAAAGGCCACAAGGCTATAGGCGCGGTCGGGGCCATGCATCGTATAGACCGCCACCCCCACGCCGCGCGCGTCGATGTCGAATTGCCGCCGCTCATAGCGCCAGCCCTCTTGGCGCAGGCGGCGCAATAGCACGCGCATGAACGAGAGCCGCGATTGATGGAACGACCCCAAGCGCGACAGCCGCATCACCGTTTCGGGCGCGCGCCGGGTGATCGTGACCTTCGGTGTGGTGGCTGTTTCCATCATCACGCCCCTAGCCCCCCTTGGGGCCGAAATTGGCATCGAAAAAGCGCAGCCAATTTTCGCCCATCAGCGCGTTAACCTCGGCGCTGTCGAAACCGATATCGCGCAAGCCCTGTGCCAGCCCCGGAAAATCGCGGTTGTCGCGAAACCATGTGGGTTGCGGGGGGAAACCCGGGGCGCTGGCGCTGCCCTCGCCATAATCCACGCCCTTGGTCCAGCGCCCCGTGCGCATCCATTCCACCACGCGGTCGGGCTGGTTCTGGCATAGGTCCGAGCCGATGCCGAAATGCGCGATGCCATAGGTCTCGACCATGCGGGCGATCATGGCGCAGAAATCGGCCAAGCTGCAATCGCTGCCGCCCTTGAGGTGATGGGGATAAAGCGAAAAGCCCATCATGCCGCCGGCTTCGGTCACCGCGCGGATCACCGCGTCGCGCTTGTTGCGCAAGGCGGGGTGCCAATCATGCGGGTTGGCATGGGTCACGGCGATGGGGCGGGTGGAATGGCCGGCGGCCTCGATCGTCGAGCGGTCGGCCGAATGGCTCATATCCACGACCATGCCCACCCGGTTCATCTCGGCGATGACTTCGCGGCCCATGCGGGTGAGCCCCGGATCTTCGGCCTCGTAGCAGCCGGTCGCGAGCAGGGATTGGTTGTTGTAGCTCAGCTGCATGAAACGCAGGCCCAGCCGGTGCCAGATCTCGACCAGCCCGATATCATCCTCGATCGGGCTGGGGTTCTGCGCGCCGAAAAAGATCGCCGTGCGCCCCTCGGCGCGGGCGCGGCGCACATCGTCGCCGGTCAAACCCTGAAAGATCAGATCGGGGTGATCTTCGAACCAGCGGTTCCAGCGTTCGACATTGAGGACCGTCTCGCGAAATGTCTCGTGATAGGCGATGGTGACATGCACGGCATCCACCCCACCTTCGCGCATTTGGGCAAAGATCTCGGGTGACCAGTTGGCATATTGAAGGCAGTCGATGCGATGGCTCATGCGCGCAGTCTGTGCGAGTGTAGCAGGCGCTGCAAGGCTGATCTTGCCGTGTCGTCAGCGCCGGCTTGGCTTGGCCGCCGGGTCGAATGACAGCGCCCCGATCCGGCGCACTGTGCTGGCCTGCGGACCGATCGCGCTTTCATCGCTTTGCACGACAAGTTCGACCGTGTCGCGCAATGCCAGATCGTCGAAACTGCCATCGATGACGCTGTTTTTGTGGAAATAGATCAAGCGGTTATCTGTGGCCAAAATCTGGCCAAAGGCGCGCGTCTGGTCGAGTTGGACAATGCGTCCCTGCAATGGGCCATCATGGGATTTGACCTCGCCCTTGATCGTATCCTTCCAACGTTTCAATTCGACCGCCATCGCCGCGAAAGCATCGCGAAGCGTGGCGCGCAGATGTTCATGGCGCGCAGCATCGCCTTGCTCTTTGCGCACCACCAGCGCTTTTCCCGGCACGCGTATCTCGATCGTGACGGAAAAGAGATTACCTGTCTGCTTGCGCTGATGGGGCGCGCGGATCTGGATATGGGCACTGATGATGCCGTCGTAGATCTTTTCGAGAAGGGTGATCTTCTCGGCGATCAGCGCCCGAATGTCATCGCTGGGTTCGACATGCTGAAAGGCGATTTCCGGCGGTATCTGCATCTGTGCTTTCCTGATCCTGCGCGCGCCCATCGGGCCGGGGCGCGTCAATCGAAAGCATGGTGGTGTCTTGTGTGCGGCGCCTTGATGACGCGCAATGACCGGGGCGGAGGTCGCTTAAAGCTTGATGTCGATCACGGTTTCCGGCCCGTCCGCGCCTGGGCTGAAGTGCATGCTGACAGCCTCGCGTTCCGTGGCGGACATGCTGCGATAAAGCCTGTCACCATCATTGAGCGGATGATCGGCAAGGTAGAATTGCGTGGTCAATTCATCGCCGCCTGCGAAGACTTTGACATGGATATGTGGCGTGCGCCCGGGATAGACGGTGGGCCGGATCGTGCGGAAGGCATAGACACCATCGGCCCCGGTGACCACATGGCCGAAGCCTTGGAAGGCGTCGTCATAGCCGCCTTGGCTGCGCGATCTGGTGTGCAGGTAGACCCCGTTCACATCGCATTGCCAGATCTCGACGCGTGCATCCGCAACAGGCGCGCCTGCGCGGTCCAAGACGCGGCCCTTCAGGATGATCACTTCACCGCCTGCATCGCGCACCAGCCCGCTGATGCGCACCAGATTGTTGTCAGCATCGGCGAAACGCATCGCGCCCGTGGGGTAGAAGGGCCCTTCCATCGCGGCGGGGGTGCGCTGGGCCAATGCCGCCTTCGCAAGGCCGGAAAACGGCAAGGCCGCCAAGAGCGACAGGAAAAAGCGGCGGTTCAACGGCATGGGACAGGCACCTTTCACGCAAACATTCGCGGTCATTCACTTGCCCGCATTGGCGTAACCTTAACCGCCATGCCCGGCGGAATCGAGGCTGGGGCAATGACGTCTTTGTGACAAGTGGATGCGCAAGCGGCGGCAGCGTCCCGCGCGGCGCGGTCTTGCCAGCCATCGTGAAGCACGGGCATAACGCGGTATGGGCTCGACAAAAGATCAACCTGATACCGCCATGGCCGCGCTACCGAACCTGCGCCTTCGCATCGTTTTCGGCACCAATGCCATGCTTGGGCCGGGCAAGGTCGATTTGTTGCAGGCTATCCATGACACGGGCTCCATCGCGGCGGCGGGGCGTGTCATGGGCATGAGCTACAAGCGCGCATGGATGCTGGTCGAGGCGATGAACGCCGCCTTTCGTGATCCGTTGGTTGCATCGGCGCGCGGCGGGGCCAAGGGCGGCGGCGCGGTGGTCACGCCGGCCGGGCAGGCGGTGTTGCACCAGTATCGCGCGTTGGAAGAGATCACGGCCCAAGCGGGTAGGGCGCAAATCGCGGCGCTTGCTGCGATGCTCAGGGATATGTCGGACGGAAAATAACGCTTGCCTCGCGCTCGGTCGCTTGGGATATGTTTTTCGAAACATATCGAGCGTCCGGATGCTGATAACCAAGCCATTCCAATTGTCGCGTCATGCGCGGGCCTTGGCCCTTGGGATCGCTGTGTTTGCCTCGGCACCGGCCCTTTCCGAGACCGTCACCCTCTTTGCCGCGGCAAGCCTGACCACCGCATTGGCCGAGATCGAAGCCGATTTCGAGGCCGCCACGGGCCATGATCTGGTTGTCTCGCTTGCCGGGTCATCGGCGCTGGCCCAACAGATCCGCCAAGGCGCGCCTGCCGATATCTTTATCTCGGCCAGCACCGATTGGATGGATCTGATCGCCGCCGAGGGGCTGATCGAACCGGGTGGGCGTTTCGATCTTTTGGGCAATACGCTGGTCCTGATCGCGCATGGGCGCGCGGCACCCCCGGTCGTGATCACGCCGGACTTTGCGCTACCGGGGCTGATCGGCGATGGGCGCTTGGCCATGGCACTGGTCGATGCGGTGCCTGCGGGCATCTATGGCAAGGCCGCGCTGGATCATTTCGGCCTGTGGGGCGGCATCGCTGACCGCGTGGCGCAAACCGATAATGTGCGTGCCGCCTTGGCGCTGGTGGCCTTGGGCGAGGCTCCCTATGGTATTGTCTATGCCACCGATGCGAATGCTGCGGAGAATGTCACCATTATCGCCACCTTTCCCCCCGAAAGTCACCCGGCCATCGTCTATCCGTTGGCCCGTCTGGCCGGGCGCGACGGCACGGGCGTGGCTGCCTTGGTGGCCTATCTGCAAGGCGATGCGGCGCGCGCGGCCTTTGTGCGGCAAGGCTTTGCCGTCTTGGGCGATTAGATCATGACCGATTGGCTTGGCCCCGCGGAATGGCAAGCGGTAGCGCTGTCGCTGCGCGTGTCGCTTTGGGCGACGCTCTTCAGCCTGCCTTTCGGGATTTTCGTGGCCTATGCGCTGGCGCGCTGGTCGTTTCCGGGCAAGCAGATCGTCAATGGGCTGGTGCATCTGCCCTTGATCTTGCCGCCCGTGGTCACGGGATACCTGCTGTTGTTGAGTTTCGGCACGCGCGGGCCAATCGGGTCGTTCTTGGCTGATTGGGGGATCGTCTTTGCCTTTCGCTGGTCAGGCGCGGCGCTGGCCGCGGCGATCATGGCCTTTCCCTTGATGGTGCGCGCGATCCGCCTGTCGATCGAGGCGGTGGACCCCAAGCTGGAACAAGCCGCCGCCACCTTGGGCGCGGCACCGGCTTGGGTCTTTTTGACCGTGACGCTGCCTATGGCGCTGCCCGGGATCGTGACGGGCACGATCCTCGCCTTTGCCAAGGCGATGGGAGAGTTCGGGGCCACGATCACCTTCGTCTCCAACATCCCCGGTGAAACCCGCACCATCCCGTCGGCCATCTACGCCTTCTTGCAGGTGCCGGGGGGCGAGGGGGCGGCGCTGCGGCTGGTCATTGTCGCGGTTGTGGTGGCGATGGCGGCCCTTCTGCTGTCCGAAATCTTCGCGCGGCGCGTCGCGGCGCGGGTCGGGGGGCAATGATGCTCGAGGTGTCGCTCAAACATCGCTTTGCGGGCTTTGACCTTGATGCGCAGTTTCGCGCACCCCCCGGTGTGACGGTGCTGTTCGGGCGCTCAGGCTCGGGCAAAACGACGATCATAAACGCGGTGGCGGGGCTATTGTCGCCCGATCAGGGGCGCATCGCGGCAGGCGATTGGGTGCTTTTGGATACCAAAAGCGGCCTGCAGCTGCGGCCGCATCGCCGCCGCATCGGCTATATCTTTCAAGAGGGGCGGCTTTTCCCCCATCTCAGCGTGCGCCAGAACCTCGGCTATGGTGCATGGTTCGCCCCCAAGGATGCCCCGCGCGAAGATATGGGGCGGATCGTCGATCTTCTGGGATTGGGCGCGCTTCTCGACCGGCGGCCCGGTGCCTTGTCGGGTGGTGAGAAGCAGCGCGTGGCCATCGGGCGCGCGCTTTTGTCGGCACCAAAGCTGATCTTGGCAGATGAGCCGCTGGCCGCGCTGGACGAGGCGCGCAAGGCCGAGATCCTGCCCTATCTCGAACGGCTGCGCGATGAGGTGAATATCCCCATCCTCTATGTCAGCCATGCCGCCTCCGAGGTGGCGCGGCTGGCCAGCAGCGTGGTCGCCATCGAGGCAGGTCGCGTGGTAGCGCAAGGCCCCGCCGCTGAGGTCTTGGGCGATCCTGCGATCTTGCCTGCTGGTGCGCGCGAGGCGGGCGCGCTGATCACCGCGCGCGTGGTGCGCCATCATGATGATGGGCTGAGCGAGCTTGAGGCCAATGGTATCGCGCTTTTCCTGCCGCGATTGGCGAATGTTCCCGGCACGCAACTGCGCCTGCGGATCGCGGCGCATGATGTGATCTTGTCGCGCAACCGCCCCGAGGGGTTGTCAGCGCTCAATATCTTGCCGGGTCTGGTGCAAGACATCCGTGCGGGTGCCGGTCCGGGGGCGATCGTGGCGATTGATACGGCCGCAGGTCGCGTCTTGGCGCGGGTGACGCGCCGCTCGGCTTTGGCGCTTGGCCTTGCCCCCGGTGTCGGCGTGCATGCCATCGTCAAATCGGTCTCGGTCGCCCCTGCCGATGTTGGGGGTGCCGCGGCCAGCTAGGCTGGCCGCACGCCCATTTCTTCAAGGTTTGCCTTTGCCGCCGCCCTTGCCACCGCGTGCAGGCGGACCGCCGGGGCCAGTGCGGCCCGCGGGCTTGCCGCTGCGCGGTTTGCCGGGGCCGCCGGGCTTGCCACCGGGGCGGCTCATCCGCTGCGAAGGGTCGGCTGCATTGGGCCGCGCGCGCGGTGTGCTTGGCCCATCCGCTGCGGCAGGTTTGGCATCCCCGCGATAGGGTTTGCCCCCGCCCGGTTTGGACCAAGGTTTATCACCGGGCTTGCCGCCCGGCTTGCCACCGGGTTTCCCATCGGGTTTGCCGCCGGGTTTACCAAAGCGTTTGGCCGGGTCGGATGCGCCTTGCCGTGGCCCCGCTTTGTCATCACCGCGATAGGGCTTGGCACCACTTGGCTTGCCGCCGCGCGGCTTGCCATCGCCGGGCTTGCCCATGCGCGGGGCCGCGTCACGCGGCGCATCGCTGGGGGCGGCCCGCTTTGCGGGCGCGCGGTCGGGATCGTATTTTGGCTTCTGTGCGGGCTTTGCTTCCGCCACGACGGGATCAGCCTGTTTGGGTGCGGCTGGCGCGACAACGGCTGCGACGCTCGGGCGCGGCGTTGGACGCGGAGCTGCGGGTGTGGGTGCTGCTGCTGCTGCTGCGGGTGGACTGGCCATCTCTGCAAGGGGATGGGCAGGTTTGGCCGAGGCTGCGCGTGCAGGCCGACCTTGCGGCGCGCCATCCTGCCGTTTGGCGGTGATGCCATCCTCCAGCAACCCATCCGCACCAAGACGCGCCGCGAGGCCAGTGGCCGCGGCCTCTGCGATCTCGACCAAGGTCTGATCTTCTTCGACCCGGATCTTGCCGATCTGCGCCTTGTCCAGATTGCCCGCCCGACACAAAAGCGGCAAAAGCCAACGCGCCTCGGCACGCTGGGCGCGGCCAACCGAGAGCGCGAACCAGACCGAGGGGCCAAAGGCCTGACGCTCGGGCCGCGCGCCGGGTGCGGCGGGTGCGCCCAGATCCTCCGGCGCGGACAACCCAGCGCGGTAAAGCCGCAAACAGGCGGCCGCGATCTGTTCCGGGCTATGGGTCGCCATCAGCTTGGCGGCAAAGGCGGCCTCGGTCTCGCTGGGCGCATTCGTCCAAAGCGGATCATCCAAAAGCCGTGTCTCATCCAGCGCCAAGATCTCGTCCGCCGTGGGGGCAAAGGTCCATTCCGCTTGGATCTTGGCCCATTTGAGCAGGCGCGAGGCCTTGTTGGTCATCTTGTCGGGCACGATCATCGCCGAGATGCCCTTGCGGCCCGCGCGCCCCGTGCGCCCCGAGCGGTGCAAAAGCGCCTCGGTGTTGGTGGGCAGATCGGCATGGATCACCAGATCGAGCTTGGGCAGGTCGATGCCGCGTGCCGCCACATCGGTGGCCACGCAAACCCGCGCGCGCCCATCGCGCATCGCTTGCAACGCATGGCTGCGCTCATCTTGGCTCAGCTCACCCGACAGGCTGACAACCGAAAGCCCGCGATTGGCAAAGCGCGCCGCCAAACGTGCGACCGTGGCACGCGTATTGGCGAACACGATGGCCGTGGGCGCATCGTGAAAACGCAAAAGGTTGATGATCCCGTTCTCGGCATCTTGGGCCGCGACTTGGACGACCTGATAGCTGATATCGGCATGTTGGCTGCCGCGCGACAGCGTGGTGACGCGCACCGCGTCGCGCTGGAACTGCTTGGCAAGCTCGGCAATCGCGGGCGGCACGGTGGCCGAGAACAAGAGCGTGCGCCGCTCGGAAGGGGCAGCCCCCAGCATGAATTCGAGATCTTCGCGAAAGCCCAAATCCAGCATCTCATCGGCCTCATCCAGCACGATGGCGCGGATATCGGACAGATCGAGCACCCGGCGCATGATATGGTCGCGCAGGCGCCCCGGCGTGCCGACGACGATATGTGCGCCACGCTCCAGTGCGCGGCGTTCCTCGCGCGCGTCCATACCGCCGATGCACGACACCACGCGCGCGCTTGCCTTGCCGTAAAGCCAAGCCAATTCGCGTTGCACCTGCATCGCCAACTCGCGCGTCGGCGCGATGACCAGCGCCAAGGGTGCGGCGGGCGGGCCAAGGCGGCTTTCGTCGCCCATCAAGGTCGGCGCAATGGCAAGGCCAAAGCCGACAGTCTTGCCCGAACCCGTCTGCGCCGAGACAAGCAGATCGGCCTCGGCCAATTCTGGGGCGGTGACGGCTTGCTGAACATCTGTCAGCACGTCGAATCCGCGTTCGGCGAGGGCTTCGGTCAGGGTCGATATCATGGGGAGGGGTCCGTTGGTAATGCACGCATAAGGCGTAACTTACCTCCTGCTAGGCGATTGCACCCGATATGTCGAGCGCCCGCCGCATGAAAGCCGCCGCTTGGCGGGCGGGTGCCGGATAATTGCCGCTTGCCATAAGCGCCAGCCACGGCCACGCACCAGACCCGGCGCAGCCCTTGGATCGCGCCGCCCAACACGCGCTTGACCCGGCCAGCGATCCGGTAAAGGACTTGGACCTTGCGACAAAGGCCGGGAGGGTGGGGTGAAGGCATCCCTTGTGATATCGGGGCTGGTGGCGGTCTTGGTGGGGTTTGGCGGATCGGTTGCGGTTGTGATCGCCGCCGCGGGTAGCCTTGGCGCGACAGAGGCACAGATGGCCTCGTGGATCACCGTATTGTGCATCGCAATGGCGGTGGGCAGCCTGTTGTTGTCTTGGCGCAGCAAAATGCCCGTGGTTCTGGCATGGTCGACACCGGGTGCCGCCTTGATCGCGGCCTCGACCGGGATCGATATGGCGCAGGCGGTCGGGGGTTTTCTGGTCGCAGGCGCATTGATCGCGCTGACAGGCTTGATCCGGCCCTTAGGGGCGGCGATGGCCCGTATCCCAACGGCACTGGCCACGGCGCTGTTGGCCGGGGTCTTGTTCAATTTCGTCGTGGGCGCTGTGGTGGACAGTGTTGCGTTTGTCGCGCTCGGCCTGCCGATGGTGGTGACCTTCTTGTTGGTGCGACTTTGGTCGGCAGCTTGGGCGGTGATCGCATCCATTTGCCTGGGCGTGGGGATCGTGCTGAGCTTGGGGATGCACGAACCGCTGCCAGCGCTTGCCCTTGCGGCGCCGGTGTTGATCGTGCCGGTTTTCGATGCGGGCGTGGCTTTGGGCCTTGCCCTGCCGCTTTATGTTGTGACCATGGCCTCGCAGAACCTGCCCGGTGTCGCGGTGCTCAGGGCCGATGGCTACGCGCCGCCGGTGCCGACGATTCTGTCTGTCACGGGTGTCTTGTCGCTGCTGAGCGCGCCCTTTGGGGGCCATACCACCAGCCTTGCCGCGATCACGGCGGCGATCTGCACAGGGCCCGATGCGCATCCCGATCCGGGTGAGCGGTGGAAAGCTGGCCTTGTCTATGGCGCGGGATATGCCGGTCTGGCGTTGATCGGGGCCTCGGTTGTCGTGATCGCAGCCAGCCTGCCGCCAGAGTTGATCACGATCCTCGCTGGTCTGGCGCTGATCGGGCCCTTCATGGGTGCGCTTCGGGCGGCATTTGGGGGCGGTGGTGACGGTTTTCCGCCTGCGCTGACCTTTGCTGTGACGGCCTCGGGCGTGTCGATCTGGTCCATCGGCGCGCCATTTTGGGGGTTGGCGATCGGGCTTGTCGCCATGGCGCTCTCGGGATTGCAGAAGGCCGGACGGCGCGCCTAGGCTTTGGCCGTCCGGTGCAAGAACGCATTGACCGCATCGAAAAGCGCGGGCGCGCGGGTCTCGGCATTGATGAAATGGGTGCCGCCCGCGATCTCGACATAGGACCGATCCGCAGCCCCAAGCTTGTCGAACAGCGCCAAGCTGTCACTGCGGGTTGCGGTCGGGTCTTGCGCGCCGCGGATCAGGAGCGTCGGGCAGGTGATGGCCGCGGGGTCATGGATGGGGCGCCCGTTGAAACATTCCCAAAGGTCAAGGAAAGTGCCGTTGGGCACCCGGAAATGATCGGGCGCGCCACCATCATCGGCGATGGAGGCGTCGACCATCGCTTGCAGCACCGCCTCGTCCCGCCAATCGGCGCCTTGGGGCAACTGCGCATCCCAGCGCGCGCGGGTGTCGGCCAGATCGACGCGGCGATAGGGGCCGAAATCGCGGTGGCGTGTCTTGTCCGCCGGATCGGCCATCACGGCGATCCAATCCTCATTCACCTCGGCATAGATGGGCGCGTAAAGGGCCAGCGCGCTGATCTTGTCCGCGCCTTGACCGATCACATAGCGCGAGGTCGTCAGCGTCCCCCAAGACCAGCCGACTAGCGCGACCTTTGCGCCCCCGTGGCGCGCTGCGATCCAATCGACCGCATCCGCGATATCGGCGATGGCCTCATCACCTGTCGCGTAAGCCTGCCCTTCGGGAAAAGCCTCGGGTTTGGACAGGCCGTAGCCGCGAATGTCGATGGCATAGGCGGAAAATCCCGCATCGGCGGCCACTTGCAGCCAGTTCAGCCCCGGATGGGGAATATCAAACAGGCGCCCCGAGAATGTCGCGCCATGAACGAACAAGACGGGCGGCCCCTGCGTGCCGCGCCCACGCAAGGCCAAATTCAGCCCCGGCGTTTGGCTGGACGCGACCCAATGCCGGGCCGAGATGTCATGGGCGCGCCAATCGGGCATGTCAGGCAACCTTGAGGATGATCTTGCCGATATTGGCGGCACTCTCCATCCGTGCATGGGCTTTCGCGGCATCGGCAAGGTCGAAGGTGCTGTCCATCACCGGTCTGATGGCGCCGCTTTCGAGATGCGGCCAGACCTCGGCCTCCAGCGCGCGGGCGATGGTGGCCTTGGCCGCATGGGATTGCGGGCGCAGGGTCGAGCCCGTGATCGTTAAGCGCCGCGTCATCACCTGCATCATGTCGAGCGAGACCTTGGAGCCTTGCAGATAGGCGATCTGCACCAACCGCCCATCCATCGCCAAGGCATCAAGGTTGCGCGCGATATAGTCGCCGCCCACCATGTCGAGGATCAGATCAGCCCCGCCTTCGGCCCGCATGGCAGCCACGAAATCGGTGTTGCGGTAGTTGAACGCCACCTCGGCCCCCAGCTTTTCGCAAGCTGCGCATTTCGCGTCATTGCCTGCGGTCGCGAAAACGCGCGCGCCGCGCAGATGGGCCAGCTGGATCGCCGTCGTCCCGATGCCGGAGGCACCGCCATGCACCAAGAAGCGTTCACCCGCCTGCAGGCCGCCGCGCATGAAGACATTGGTCCAGACGGTATAGAAGGTCTCGCACAGGCCCGCCGCGGCCTCGAGCGTCATGCCCTTTGGTACGGGCAGCGCGTGATCTGCGGCGGTGACGGCGTATTCGGCATAGCCCCCGCCCGGCAACAGCGCGCAGACCGCATCACCGATTTTCCAGCGGGTGACATTCGCGCCGATGGCTGCGACATGGCCCGCGGCCTCTAGCCCGGGCAGGGGCGAGGCACCTTTGGGTGGGGCATAATTGCCCGCGCGCTGGAGCGCGTCTGGGCGGTTCACACCCGCATAAGCGATGCGGATCAAGATCTGGTCGTCATCTGGGACAGGCACAGGGGCCGTTGCGGGGATCAAGACCTCGGGGCCGCCATATTGCGAGATTTCGACAACGGTCATCGTGCTGGGCAGGGTCATGATATCCTCATCCGGTATTGGGTCTTGGAAAAACGAGGGCCGGCGAACCGGCCCCCGCGCGTTTATGTCCGCTCCGCGCGATCAGGCGCGGCCAGTGGTGCGCAAGAACTCGTGCAGCATCTCGCCCAGACGACCGCAATAGGTCGGGTCTTGTGCCGAGAAATCATCGACGACCGACAGCGATGCAGCGCGCAATGCGGCCAGTGCATCATCATCGATCGTGACCAATTCGCCGCCACGGGCATTGACGAATTCCTGCTTGAACGTCAGGTCGCGATACAAGAAATGCGCCGCCGCCTCGGCCGAGGTTGCGCGCACGATCTCGGATACGGTTGCGCGGATATCATCGCCCACCGCATTCCAAGCATCAAGCCCAACCATCACTTCGCCGTTCAGATGGCCAAGCAGATCGGGTTCCATGACGTATTTACACACTTCCTGGAAGTTCATGCCCCAAGCCGTCGAGGTCGAGCCCCAATGCGCGCCATCCACGACACCGGACTGGAGCGCCTGATAAAGCTCGCCGCCGGGGATCGAGACAGGCGATGCGCCCATCTTGGCCAACACAAGGCCAGCTGCCCCTGTCGAACGCACGGGCCAGCCCGCGAAATCGGCGGTGGTGCGCAGCGGGCGGTTGCCCCAGAGCGTCAGACCCGAATAGGAGACGGGGCCGACCTGATAGACACCCTGCTCGGCATAGGCTTCGCGGATGATGTCGAGGCCGCCCATCTCGTAGTAGAAGATGTCTTGCTCTTCGTGGCGATCCCAAACGCCGATATGGCCGTTCAGGTGACCGGCGGCAGGCACGCGCCCAATCCAATAGGCGGGGTAGATGAAGGCGCTTTCCAGCAGGCCGCGACGCACGGCGTTGAGCACCTCGCCCGTCGGCACGAGGCTTTCGGGGGCATGCGGCTCGATTGTCAGCTCGCCGCCTGTGGCCGCGGTGATGCGGTTACAGAACTTCACGAAGACATCTTCGTAATACCAGTTGCCGGTGGGCCAATGCGTCTGCATCCGCCAAACCGTTTTGGTTTGCGCGATCGCCGCAGGTGCCGCGAGCGTCACCCCCGCCGCAGCGCCCGCCGACGCGGCGAAAAAGCCGCGGCGTGAAAGCGGTTGGATCTTCTTGGTCATGGTCTTCTCCTCCTCTGGTGGATAGTCCCCCCGGCGCCTCAACGCGCGGGGATTGCGGTGAAGCTGGTCACAAGCTCGGGGAACAGGAAAATCGCAGCCCCCGTGGCCAGCATCAGGAAAAAGAACGGAAAGATCGCCTTGTAGATCTCAAGTATCGGTGTCTCAGGGCTGAGTGTCTTGAGGTAGAACAGGTTGTAGCCGAAGGGCGGCGAGATATAGCCGATGCACAGGTTCAGCTGGAACAGGATGCAAAACCAGATCGGGTCAAAGCCCAAGGTGGTGACGATCGGAAAGAAGATCGGCAGCACCAAAAGGATGATGCCCACCGGATCGAGAAACATCCCCAAGACCAGCGTGATGAGCTGCATGAGCAAGATCATCATCCAAGGTTCGATCTCGAGCCCCAGCAAAAAGCTTTGCATGAAGCGCGTGCCGCCGCCGCCGCCATAGACCGCAACAAAGGCCGAGGCGCCAAAGACGATCCAGATCACCATCCCCGTCATCGAGGCGGTGTCATGGCTGACCTTGCGCACATAGCTCCAATTCAGCTCACCCCGGATCGCGACCGAGATCACCACGGCCAGCGCGCCCACTGCCGCGGCCTCGGTCGGTGTGGCGATGCCCGCGAAGATCGAGACCAGCACCGACAAGATCACCACCAGCGGCAAGATCACCGCGCGCAGCGATTTCAGCCGCTCGGCGATGGGCGCTGTGGTCAGCGATGGGGGGGCCAATTCGGGGTGCATGCGGCTGCGGATCGCGATATGGGCCATGAACATCGCCAAAAGCAGCAGACCCGCGGCCAGACCACCCATGAAAAGCCGCCCGACTGATTGGCCCGTCTGCATCCCGATCAAGATCAGCGTGATCGAAGGCGGGATCAGAATGCCCAATGTGCCCGAAGCCCCGATGGTGCCCAAGACGAACCGCCGGTCATAGCCGCGCTGGGCCATAGTGGGCATGCCCACAAGACCCGTGGTCACGGTCGAGGCCGCGCAGCTGCCTGTCATCGCCGACAGCGTGGCGGCAAAGCCCGAGGTGCCGATCAGCAAGCCGCCGGGCATCCGCCCCGACCAGAGGTAAAAGGATTGGTAGAGATCTTCGGCGATCTTGGACCGCGCCAGCGCCACGCCGATGAACACAAAGAGCGGAATGGCCGACAACAGGATCGACCACATCGAGCCGAACATCGTCGACACGAT
>Ga0209652_1000553_pt1 | contig 31808 bp, 36 predicted proteins | sample SaaInl74LU_5_DNA_FD_184641 | JGI IMG/M metagenome (GOLD analysis project Ga0209652, IMG submission 184641) | Marine microbial communities from expanding oxygen minimum zones in the Saanich Inlet - ESP_74LU_5_DNA (SPAdes) (version 2) | ecosystem: Environmental > Aquatic > Marine > Intertidal zone... | reverse complement strand
TGGCCAAGAAGATGGCAAGCCCGCACATGGCCGATCTGCGCAATATCTACAGCCCACGCGACGCCAAGCGCGCCGGTTTTGTGCGATATGATTGCGTCGGACGTTCAGGGTTAAGCTTGAATGCCGTTTGAACAGTTTAAATGCTTTCAAAGCCCGACTAAGCGACAGACGCATCTTGTAGCTTACGTTGCGGTCCCATTTTCGGGTAACAGCTCAGCAATGCAGTTAGCAGCTATCGCATAGGGAAGCGGTGCGCGCAGCCGCAAAATTCAAGCTTTGCCTAAACGAACGCCCGCGTCAGCCCAAGCGCCTTCGTAGGCTTCTGGCCCATTTATAGCGCAGCTGCCACCACCATGCCGCGGTCCGATCGGCGCGCGTGACGCAAGCCTTACTGCGCTGTGCCACCTTGCGCAGGACGACCAAGGTGCCTTCTTGCCCGGCCATTTCGAATTCGGGGCAATTGCGTAAAAAACGCGCGATGGCCCATGTGACGCCGGGAAATTTTGGGCTGCTGTCGTGCAGGCAGATAAAGCCACCAAGATTGATCAGATCTCCCCACTGCAGGTCGACCGTCACCGGATAAGCGCGGTGATCTCCATCGATGAAAACAAAGTCGAAACGCCCCCCGTTTTGCCGTTCGCGTGCAAGGAAATCACCTGTCACACCTTGCCAAAAACGCACGCTATTCGGGTCAATTCCTGCACTGCGCAGGTTGCGGTCGATAATCTCGCGCTGGTTGGGGTAATAGGTCAACGGGTCAATTACGCAAAATTCTGGCACTTTTTCGCGGCTCGTGTAAAGCCCGATCAACTCCTTGAGCGTCCCACCCGCCGCCGTACCAATTTCCAGATGCCGGTCTCGTAAGTCATGGCTGGTCAGCACATGTACCAGCAAGCCACGCTCGGCTTGCGTACATTCCGATTCAAGTGTCGTCGCGCTTGCTCGTGCCACTACTAATCCTTCCTAAAGCTGACGCGTATCACGTGAAGCTTGCATGCTGTCAATTGCCAAGACAGAGTGCATCTCCCTGGAGAATTTAGCCCGCCTGATTTGCATTTCGCGTGTTATGATAAAGCGCGGTAACGCGGCGAAAGCCAACATCGACCAGCCGAAAGCCATGCGCGAGCAAGATGTCATGGCAAGCCAAAAAGGTATCGTCTTGCGCTAAACCTTTTTCTGGCCCGCAGTCGACGCTGACCCAGTCGATCATGGCCAGCGTACCCTGTGCCCCTAGAAGGACTTCGGGTTCTGCCCCTTCCGCTTCGAGCTTCAAGATGATTGGCCTGCTGAGATCGCGATTTGTCAAAGCAGCGTCCAACGTCACGGCTGCAATGTCGATGCGATGCGACCCTTCACTCTCAAAAATCGATCCATCGGCGGTATCGGCCTTTGAGTAAAAGTTGAGCGTTGTGTTCTCTTTCCACAATGCCTTGCGAAGTGTCCGCTCAGCGCCCTCGAAATTATTCAGATCACAGCAAAGCGCTTCCTGCTATTCTGGTTCAAAAGCGAGGTAGTCCATGTTTTGGGCTCGCGCCCACATTCCCAATTCCCCGACGTTCGCGCCGCAGTCGATGAAAAGCCCTCCCGACAGCCCGCCTAGCTTATGCAGGTGATAATCTTTGGCCAAATCGGCTATTCCGGCAGCGATGCCGCGCTTGTAGCGCAAGTATCTCCCTCGGCGGCAGATGTGTACCGCGCTTTGCCCATCACTCACGACCATAATCCCGCTTGCCTCATGCTGCGCGATCCTAATCTGGCGACCGCGCAGCAACATGCGCAGATTAGCAAAAATGCAGTAGAGGGGAAGTGGGGGCAATTTTGCCAGCCAACTGGTGAATGCAGCATATCCAGCTTTGGTCATGGTCTGTGCGTGACCTCCAAATGTTCGCGTTCAACAAATCCTGTTTGATCCAACAAACTACGATAAAGCGCGGTGATTGCTGCGGCTTCGTCCTTGATACGAAAACTAGTTTCGATGTGGCCGCGAGCGGCAACGGAGTGTTGCTCGCGCAAGGCGGCATCATCCAGTAGCCGACCTATGGCCGTGGCGATGGCATCGGGTTCGCCCGGGGGCACCAAGAAACCCGTTTCACCATCGACCACCAATTCCTCGAAGGCGCCGACTGTTGTGGCCACCACCGGCACGCCGCAGGCCATCGCCTCGAGCGGGGTCAGCCCGAAGCCCTCCCAGCGTTGCGGCGCGACAAAGAGGTCGAGCGCCTGATACCATTGCGGCATCTCCCAGACCGGCACTTCGGGGCGGAACAAGATGCGTTCGTCCAAGCCAGCCTGCACCACCCGCGCCTCAAGATCGCGGGCGAAATCGGCGTATTTGTCCAAGGCGCGCCCCATCACCAGCGCGCGCGCATCGGGGCGGTCGCGCAAGGCCGTGATCATCGCATCGACAAAGGCATCGGTGCCCTTTTGCGCGCGGATACGGCCATAACAGCCGATCAAAACCCCATCTTCGGGCAGGTTCAGCGCGCGGCGGATCGCGGCGCGGTCTTGGGGCGGGTGAAAGCTTTCGGCATCGATCCCGTGCAAGATGACGGTGGCGGGGCGCTCCAGATAGGCGGCCGTGCGTGCAGAGGTCGCGATCACCGCATCCATGCGCGCGATTAGCGCCTTGGTCAGCCATGTATGATGACGCTGCGAGGCCGAGGTGAAGACCAGCCGCAGCTTTTTGCCCAGCAGGTATTTCAGCGCCAAGCCGCCCAGCATCTCGGTGTTGCGGCGGGCGTGCCAGACGCGCGCGCCACGCGGGCCGCGGCGGGGCAGGGTGATCAGGTCGCGCAGGCGGATCTGCGGCACATCGTCGGGCAAGACGGGGCCGACGGCGGCGATGGCGATATCTTGGGCCTGTATCGGCACAAGCCGCACGATGGTCGAGGTCACCCCTGAGAGGCGGCGCTTGAAATTCGGCGCGATGACGTCGATCTGCCGCGGGTCGCGATAGGGGGTCATGCCCGGGCCCTCCTTTGGCTATGCCGGAATGATGGTGCGGCCTTTCGCTTAGGCAAAGCGGCGCAGTGTTGCAAGCGGCTAGCCTTGTGGCCAGCGCATCTCTTGGGGTCTGTCCATGCCGACCGGGCGGCTCAGGCGCAGCACGCTGCGCCCTTCGACCATCACCTCGGTCGCGGTCGATTGTGGGCGCATCGCCACCGCGTCGCGGCTCAGGTCGAAGAGCATGCGTGTGGTCTCTTCCAGCCGCTGTTCGGCACGCTCGGCGCGCGTGGTGACGGCGAGAAGTTGTTCGCGCATTTCCTCCAAGCGTCCGCGAAAGGCGTCGCGCTCGGTCTTGGCGATTTCCAACGCGACGCTGACCTCCAAGAGGCGTTGCCACTCATCCTTCGCCTTTGCCCTTGCCTTGGCCATTTCGTCCCCTGCTTGGATGCGATCCCGTGGGGATCATGTCATCGGTGCCACTATGGAAGGGCCAACCTTCGGCGGCAATCACGCGAAAGTTTCAGCCCACCTGCAAAGGGGCAGTGCGGCCGGGCCTTGCGCGCCGTCAATGCGCGATTCGGGGTCGGATGACATTATGAAGATCTCGATGAGGGGAGCAGGAAAGGACATGGCCGCGATCAGAGCGCCCTAGGGTGGGAGGATAGCAGCCAACACAGCCTGACCCGCAAAACACCTCATCGGGCTGATCCGCTGCGGTCTGGGGGCGGTGTATCGGGGTAACTCCCGAGCGCATACGCCCCGATCGCGGCGGGTCCGGTCCTGCCCCGGACCACGGGGGCGACGCGGTTGAGATGTCCCCAGTTCTCCCGCGTCGCCCTCGGTTTGGCGCGCGCTTTGCCCCATCCATGATCCAAGCTTGATACCCGTCAATGCCGCCTGCCAAGCGATTGCGCAGCCTATCGTTGATGCCGCTGACATCGTATTCAGACCGGAGTACGCGCCCATGCCTTTGTCCGCCCATGTGCCCATGCCTGCCGTCACCGACCCGCGCGCGACCAATTTGCAGATCTCGGCGCAACTGGCGCGCTTTGGGGATTTATTGGCGGCCGAAGGCGGCGATCGGTTCCGCATTCGCGCCTATCACGCCGCCGCCGAAGAGGTCGCGGCCCTCGAGCGGCCTTTGTCCGAGATTTATGATGCCGGAGGGATTGCCGCCCTGATCGCACTGCGCGGGATCGGACGCGGGATCGCAGCGGCGATCGTCGAAATACTGAATACAGGGCAATGGCGCCAGCTTGAGCAGCGCGCACAAAGCCTGACGCCTGAGCGGCTTTTTGCGACCATACCGGGGATCGGCCCGGTTCTGGCCGCGCGTCTGGTGCAAAGCTTGGGGGTGACAAGCTTGGCCGATCTGGAGGCGGTGCTGCGCTTGGGCGATGCCGAGGTGCAAGGCATTGGTGCGCGGCGGCGCGCGGCGATCTTGGCAGGGCTTGCGCAGCGGCTAAACCGCATTCCCGAGAACAGGCGCGCACGCAACGCACCCGCCGCGCCACGACCACCCGTGGCACAACTGCTCGAGGTTGACGCGCGCTACCGCGCCAAGGCCGGGGCGGGCGCGCTGCCACTGATCGCGCCGCGCCGCTTCAATCCCGAAGGCATGGCATGGTTGCCGATCATGCATCACCACGCGGGCGGGTGGGAATTCACAGCACTTTTTTCGAACACGGCCAATGCCCATGAACTGGGCCGCACGCGCGATTGGGTGGTGATCTACCATCGCCCCGATAGCGGCGCCGAGGGGCGCGCGACGATCGTGACCGAGACCAGCGGCCCGCTCAAGGGCTTGCGCGTTATCCGTGGCTGGGAAGACGCCTGCGCCGAGCATTACGCAAAGACCCCCGCGCTTGAGCAAAGCGCGGGGGCGGAGCGGCGTGGCGACGGGTAGCAAGACCCCGGCGCATTGGATGGGGTGTCAACTGACAGTCAAATGATCGACCACCTCGGTCACGCCGGGGGCCGACCATGCCGCGCGTTCGGCGCTGCGGCGTTCGCCCAGATAACGGACGCGGCCTTCGAGCGTGACCTTGCCGCCATCGACGTTGACCTTGATCGCGCTGGCATCAAGCTCGGCGTCGCGCTGCAGCGCCTTTTGGATGCGCTGGGTGACATCGGCGGGTTTCACCGCCGGGGTGATGCGCAGCCGATTATTGACCCCGGTCACACCGACAAGGCGGCGCACGGCCTGTTCGGCGGCGGTGGATTGGTAGTGCCATTCGACCTGACCCTCCAAGGTCACCCAGCCTTTGGTCACGGTGATCTTGATCTTTTCGTCGGGCACTGAGCTGTTCCATTTCAGCGTGTTGACGATGCGCTTGGCGATCTCGTCATCGGCGGTGATATGCGCGCCGATGGGGCGGACCTCGATCTCGTCGGCGATGGCGCGCACGCCGCGAATACCTTCGACGATTTCGCGGATGGTGACCTTGTCGCTGAACGAACGGACATGTCCGGTCAATGTCACCACCTGACCATCGACCGCCACGCCGATATCGGCCGCGTCGACGCTGGGTTCGAGATCCAGCTCCTCCAGAATATCGAGCCGCAATTCCTTGTCGTTCATGATCTTCCTCCATGCGGATGTGCGATGTGCAGGGCTTGATGCTAGTGGGTGGGCGCTGGTGGGCATTGATGGGACGCAAGCCGCCTGCATTGGCGGAGTTGCGCCCCGTCAATGTCGGCATGACGCCGCCGGAACAAACTGATTGGCGCTTGTTCCATTCCCCAATCAGGAGATCGCAATGCCCCAGCCTAGCCCGATGTCTCGCTGCCCCAATGCCCTTGGCCCTGTCGCCCTTGGAATTGCAGCCGCGATGCTGGCCGCCGTCCCCGCTATCGCCGAGGACGATGACGATGACCCCGGTCGGCTTGAATACATGTACAGCTGTTCGGCCTGTCACGGTGAAAGCGCGCGCGGCGATGGGCCTGTGGCGCGTTACCTCAATGTCGACACACCCGGCCTGACGACTCTCACGCGCGAGAATGATGGTGAGTTTCCGCTCTACCGGGTCGTGCAGATTATCGATGGGCGCAGCGGGGTTGGCGCGCATGGCACGATCATGCCCGTTTGGGGCGCGCGCTTCATGCCGCAGGCCTTGGCCGAAGGCGGGCATTTCCGCGCCGAGGTCATCGTGCGTGGCCGCATCTTGTCGGTCGCCCATTATTTGGAGTCGATCCAAGATTGAGCAGGGTCCGCCATGGCCCTCTACGGGATGCGGCCCGTGGCTTTCGGCGGGGCAGATACGATCTGCCCCGCCTGTCTTTTAAGCGGCTTTGACCGCTATCTTGCGAACGGCTTCGCGGGCCTGGGCCGTTTTCGGGATGGTGATCGTCAAGATGCCTTGTGCCAGCACGGCTGTGATTTTGTCGGTATCGGCAGCATTGGGCAGGCGTAGGCTCCGTTGAAAAGCGCCGTAATGGCGTTCACTCATTAAGCAATCACCCTTTTCCTCGCGCTTTTCTTCCAAGACCTCGCCGCTGATGGTTAGCATCCCTTCGTCGACATGCAGATCGATGTCGTCGGGGGACAGGCCGGGCAATTCTGCTTTGATCTCGTAGTGGCCATCCCGATCGACCACCTCGAGCAGTGGTGAAAACTGTGGTGCGGTTGGAAAGATCGCGCTGGGATCAACGCGCCGCGCGCGCGGTGCGCGCCAAAGCCCAGCCCCGAAATCATCGAAAAGGCGGTCGATCTCGTCGCGCAAGGTCACTAGTGGGGCCCAACTTAATCCATGGCCGCGCGCGTCACCCGGCGCCTTGGATGTTACATCGACATAACCGCTTTGCTTGGTCATGACCTGATCTCCTTGGTTTGATCCCGCCGCTTCATGCGGCAGGCATGGTCGTGCCATTGCGGCCAGAAACGCGCGGTGCGGCATTGACGGGCCGCAATCGGGGCGGGGCCGGCCCTAGATCGGCAATTGCCGCGGCCGCGTACTTGGAAGCGCCATATGCTGCGTGGCGCGATCGGCGGGAAGATGCGGCATGCCATCTGTGTCCAGCCGGAGGTGGATTGGTCGCGCACCGCCGAGCGCACGTGCGAGACCCTCGGTGCGGCACACAGCCATGACATCCGTTTCAGGGTCGATCCCGGCCATATCGGCTAGGGCCGACACATCCTTAATCAGGTAGCGCCCCTGTGCGCGGCTTTCGATCAGCCCTTGCTCGGCCAGCTGGCCCAAGGTGCGACAGATCGTTTCGACGGTCGTATTGGTCATATCGGCCCAATCGCGCCGCGAGATCGGCACGGAAACCACAAGCCCACCACCGGGCAAGGGTGCGCATGGCATGATCTCGGTGGCCATCACGAGAAAGGCGATGATCCGCTCGCGGCTGTTGAGCGCGCCGCGCCGCCAAAGCAGTTCCAATTGCCGCGCGTATTGCTCGGCTGCGGCGCGCAGGATTTCCATGCGCAGCGCGGGCTCTTTTTCAAACAGGCGGCGCAAGACCTGCGGGTCGAAGCTGCAGATCTCGACATCGGTCGCCGCGCTGATGCTGCAACTGCCGTCTTGCTCCAGCCATTCACCGACCGGGTCGGATGGCAGCGCCAGCCCCACGATACTGCGCCGCCCATCCTCGAGGATACGCTCGGTCCGCAAATAGCCTCGCCGCAAGATGCCTGTCAGCTTGGGGGCCTCACCCTCATCTTGCAGCACCCAACCCGCTGGAAGCTTGCGCAGCCTGATGCCGGCACGACCGACCGATGCGGCTGAGACCGCCTTGCACAAGGCCCGTGTCCGTGGATCGCAGCCTGCACAGGCATTCGGTGTGGATTGGTTGTTCTGCTGTGTCGCCATGGGTCAATCACTCCCTTGATTGCGCGGCCTGTCGCCGCTTTGTGTGTCGGACTGGTCGATTAGCTCACGCAGCCGTCGATGCAGCGTGGTTTCCGGCAACGACATCAACCGGCGCGCCGGGTGTAAGATCAGCCCGTCGCGCAATTGGGCCGATAGTTGTGTGTCTATGCTGCTCAGGATCGCCGGATCTGCGAACACGGCAAGCCGCTCGAAACGATGCGCGCGGTGCTGCGTCTCTAGAAAAGTCATCGTTTCGCGCAAGAAATCAGCCGTGTCTTGGGCGATCGCATCCGATGTTTTTGTGGATGCAGCCTCGGTCATCGTGGCCTCACCGATGCTGTTACTCTCTTCACCCGAGATGATTGCGCGCATGCGTACCGACGATGCTTGGCTGATAAATTCGACCGGCTCTTCGCCGTCCATGCCATCGAACCCGCGCAGCACACGCGCGCGCATTGGATCGATCACAAGTGCCCAGATACGCGCGGCCATTGCTGCCCCAATTCGTTAAACTTGCAATTTTTGCACATTCGCAGATCGGCGCGGCTAGAGCATTGATAGTACGCAATGAAGCGGACGAATGCTGTGGCTAAGATTGACTTTGGCAATCTTTAGATTGATAGATTGCATCTATAGTGTGTTTCTGTATCCAGAATGAAGAGAGGCAGGCGTGTATCTTGCCTGCCAATCCAGCTCTTTGCGTCCATTCAGCGTAAGTGAGATCCGGCGCGATCGTGCAATGGCGCGTCCGGGTTGGGAGGGTGTATGGGAATTATTGGCACAAATACGCGCGTCTGTGTTTTCAGCGCGATCGCAGATCTGGCGGAGTTGCCACAGGATCTGCGCGAAGAACTCAATAAAATATGCCAGCTACGCAGTGTTGAAAAGGGACAGATCATCGCCCATCCCGGCGAAGTCTCCGATCTGGTCGGTTTTGTCAGCGACGGGATATTGCGCATGCAAAAGACGCTGCCCGATGGGCGTCAGCATGTCGTGGGCCTTCTGGTGCCGGGTGATGTTTTTGGCCGGGTTTTCGACGGGGCAATGCAGTTTTCCATTGAGGCTGCGACTGACGCCAGGATCTTTTTGTTTCCGCGCCCCGCCTTCGAGGCGTTGCTGTCGGCCTCGCCCGAGCTGGACCGGCTAATGCTCTTGCATTTTCTCAACGAGATCGACCGTACCCGCGATTGGATGGTGATCTTATCCAACCCCAAGGTGCGTGGGCGCCTGGCGGGTTTCTTGCTGATGCTTTGCACCCGTTTTCGCAATATCGACGGGATGCTGGGGTCGATGAACGGCATGTTGACCATCAGTATTCCAATCAGCCGGGCCGATCTGGCGCATCTTTTGGGTGCGCGCGCGGAATCCATTAGCCGCGCCTTTCATGCGCTTGCCGATGATGGGATCATCGACATCATCCGCCCCGATTTGATCGTGTTGCGCAATATCGAGGATTTGGCCGATGAGGCGGGCGAGCCTGAAATGGGAGAGGCGATCTTGACCGATGAATTTCCGATCGGTTCCATCGGGTCTATCCGTCGGCAATAGGCGCGCAGCGATCGGCCTGCCCTTAGGGGCAAGCCGCTTCGAAATAGGTGCCATCACCACGCGCATAGGCACAGCGCCCCGACGCGCTGTTCTGGGCCACCAGCGTGCCGGCCGCCGCCCCGGCCAGCGCCGCGATCAGCCGCCAATTACCATCGGCGTCAAAGGCCTCGGCCGTCAAAAGCCCAGTCGCGGCCCCCGCCGTCATGCCCACCAATGTGCGCTGTTCGCTGGTCAGGTTCTCGCAGCCCGCCACCAGCCCAAGGCCAAGCGCGATGGCCGCCCATTTGCCAAACCCGTTCATAGCTGCGCCTCGGCTGCCTTGCCATCGTGATGGGCGGCCACCGCATGCAGCACCTCACCCGAAAGGCTGCGGCTGACGGCATGGGCGATGTCGCCCAAGCTCAGCATGCCGACCAAGCGCTTCTTGTCGTCGATCACCGCCAAGCGGCGGATCTGTTTTTGCTCCATCAGATGGATCGCATCCTCGACGCTCGAGGATGACCTGCACCATACGATGCCTTTGGTCATGATCTCGGCGGCGGTTGCCTTGGCCGGGTCGCGCCCCTTGGCCACCACACGCAGGGCGATGTCGCGGTCGGTCACCAAGCCGATCAGCTTGTCATCCTTGCCGATGGGCACGGCACCGATATCGTCTTTCTCCATCATCTTGGCGATCTCGGTGATCGCGGTATCCGCGCTGGCCCATGTGGCCTTTGGGTGCATTGCTTTGGCGATTTCCATAGCTGTCTCCTTGGTCGAGCATGTCGCGCCCCAACATGGGCCGCGCGGTCTGTGGCTTCATTGACCGGGCGCAAAGGGCAGGCTGCGGGGCTGTGGCGCGCTGGCAGGGGGCAATGGCCATGTCGGGCCACCATGCAACCGCGCTATGGCGGCTGCTATCATCGGGGCAAGGCCCACCACCCGCAGCTTTGGCATATCCTGCACGAAGGGTGCGGCGCTGTCGGTGACGGTAAGCGCGTCCAGACCATCATCTTGGGAAAGCCGGGTGATCGCTTGCGGCGTGAAAAGCCCATGGCTGGCCAATGCATGGACCGTGACCGCGCCATGCGCGCGCGCGGCCTGCGCAGCGCGCAAGATCGTGCCGCCGCCACAGATCATATCATCAAGGATATAGACCCGCGCGCCCGCAACATCGCCGGCAAAAAGCGATCCTGACACGATGCCCGCGCTGCGCCGCTTGTCCATAAAGGCGAAACCCACATCCGCCACCCCGATGGCTTGCAACGCCTCATGCAGCAGTTGCGCGCGCTTGATCCCGCCCGGATCGGGGGCCAGCACGACGCAAGGTGCCGCTTTGTCATCCGCCGCGATAAGGGCGGCAAACAGCGCCTCGGTCGCGAGGTGCAGGGTCGGGATACGAAAGGCATTTTCAAAACCCGCCAAATTATGGGCGGCCACCGTCACGATCTGGTCGCAGCCCATCGCCTCGACCGCTTGGGCCACATAACGCGCCGAGAGGGGATCATGATCCTTGGTCCGGCGATCCTTGCGCCCATAGGGCAGGTAGGGGGCGATCAAGCTGACCCGTGCTGCGCCCAGATCGCGGCAAGCGGCGCAAAAGAACATCGCCCGGATCAGGCGATCATTGACCGATGCCGCCCCGCCGCCGTGCAAAGCGGCCAAGACAAAGACATCATGGCCGCGCGGATCGACCAAGGGCCGGCCCTTATGCTCGCCCATGTCGAAATCGCGTTCCTCATGCGGTGCCACGCCCCAGCCGCCCATCGCGGCGACGCGCTGGCCCAGATCTTCGGCACCTTGGAGCGTGAAAAACAACATGGTGCCGATCATGGCGGCGCGCGCAGACCATGCATTGCGGGCAATCAATGCCCCATCCTTGGCCGCGGCACAGATTGGCGGGGCAAGGCAGTGGAAAGGATGCCCCATGCCACACACCCCGATTGCCCCAAGCGCGCCACGGCAGGCCATCATCGCGCAATGGCTGGATGCAATCTGCGATGATCTGGGGTGGTCGCAAGACCGCCGGGCCGCGTATTTCGCAGATGTGATCAGCCCATGACCCGCTTGGCCCAACCGACAAACGCCATGCCGCATGACGGCTGCAACGGCTTGTCAGAGAAACGCGCCTTCTTGATGCACCGCGCATGGCCAGAAAGCCCGCCGCGCTGCATCGAAACCCACGCCTCCTTGATCTTTCTGACCCGCGATCGCGCGTTCAAGCTGAAAAAGCCGGTGCTGCTGCCTCATGCGGATATGCGGACGCTTGCCGCGCGTGCCGCCCTTTGCGCCGAGGAGTTGCGTTTGAACCGCGCGCTGGCCGGCGATACCTATCGTGGCCTGACGGCAGTGGTGCGCAGGCCAAATGGGTCGTTATGTCTGGGTGGTGCAGGCCGGGTGGTTGATTGGCTGGTCGAAATGGTCCGCCTGCCAGAGGCGCAGATGCTCGATAAACGGCTTGTCGATGGGCCAGAGCCCCGCCGGGATGAGATCACGGATTTCGGCCAGGTCATGATCACATTCTACCGCCGCCAGATCGCGCCACCCCATGCGGGTGCGACGTATTTTGACCGCTTGACCCGCGAGATGGCGACCGATCTGCGCCATTTGAACCAGATGCGCGCCCATCTTGGGCAGAGCCTCTCGGACGCGCTTTGCCAAAGCGCGCCTGTGCAGCTGGCGGCGATGCGCAGCGCGATCCTTGCCCGCGGCAAGGCGGGGTTGGTTTTCGAAGGTCACGGCGATCTGCGCGCCGAGCATGTGTGCCTGACCCGCCCGCCCTTGGCCTTTGACCGGGTCGAGTTCGATCATGATTTCCGCCTCATCGATCCGCATGAAGAGATTGCGGGGCTGGGCCTTGAATGCGCGCGGCTGGGTGGCGATTGGATCGGGCCGATGTTGGCGGCGCAGCTTGCGATGGCGGGTTTCGCCCCACCGCCGCCCGCGCTGCACAGGGTCTATGTCGTCGCGCGCTGCTTGACGCAGGCCCGGCTTGCCATCGACCATCTGCGCGACCCAAACCCGCGCACCCCCGCGAAATGGGCACCACGCGCGCGGAACTTTCTGGATATGGCTTGCGTGGTCATGGCGGCCGATGACGCAGCCCTTGATCCTGCGCGCGGAGTGCCGCGCCCACCTCTGCATCGCTGACTTGCGGGAAATCCCTGTAATGAGCGCCCACTGCGTGAAACGGGTGCGGCGTCTCTAAGCAGATGAGTTGATCGGCCAAGGCCGTGATCGTGCTGAGCGCCGTGGCCGGGGCCACTGGGATGGCGACGATCACGCGCACAGCCCCTTGTGTGCGCAGCCACCGAAGCGCGGCGCGCATGCTGGCCCCCGTGGCGATCCCGTCATCTACCACCACGGCAACCTTGCCGCTCAGACCGATCGGCGCCCGCCCGCCAAGCCAAAGCGCGCGGCGGCGCGCGATCTCGGCCAAAGCGGGTTCGGCCAATGCTGCGATATCCGCGTCCGACAGCCCGGCCGCCTGCGCCACCTCTGCGTTGATCTCAAGGTTGGGCTGCGCCCCATCGGTCACGGCGCCGACAGCGAGCTCCGGCTGACCGGGCAAGCCGAGTTTGCGCACCAACACCAGATCGAGCGGCGCATCGAGTTGCGTGGCAATCACCGCAGCCAGCGGCACACCACCGCGCGGCAAGGCAAGGATGATGGGCTTCTCGCCTGCGCGCAACGCCGCCTTGATCCGCGGCACAAGGCGCTGGGCGGCATCATGGCGGTCTTTGAAGATGGAGCCCATAGGGTTATAGCCCCCAAAACCGGGCGCGCAGCAACCCCGGCCACCGGCAAGGGCACCACATGCGATGCGCCTGTGCTGGGTTTTGCACGCGGGCCAGACTATCGCGCTTGCCCGCGCGTTGGCGCAAAAGGCGCACCATCTTGCGGTCGATCTGAAGATGGCGCGCGATCTCGTCTTCGGCCAATCCAAGGTCGGCGAACATCGCAACCGTGGCATCTGGCCAAGGGCCAAGATGGTCCGGCGCGGGGGCGGGGGCATGGCGGGGGTGGTCGGTCATGGCAAGCGTGGCTGTCGCCTAATGCACCACCACGACGGTGCGGTCGGTGGCGTGGAGGATTTTCTGGGTCACACTGCCCAGCATGATCTCGCGCAGCCGCCCAAGCCCGCGCCGCCCGACGACGATCATCGCCACCTCTTCGGCCTCGGCCAACTCAAGGATCTCATCAGCGTAATCGCCCGCCGCGTTATGGCTGCGGATGTCTTGCGCGCCTGCGGCTTCGGCAAGGGTTGCGGCGCGCGCAAGGATCTCGTCGCCGATGGCCGCGATCACCAGCACGCGCTCGATCTCGCTTTGCGTGGCGGCGTAAAAGGCCCCCAAGCTTTCGGCATGTGCGCGCGCGCTGAAGGATTCCTGCCTGTGCAAATGGTCGAGGAGATGTTCCGTCTCGGCCAGCCGCGTCAACTCGGTCGAGGGGCGACCATGCAATTGCACATGGATGATACTCAGCCCGCGTTCGAGTTTGGCTGACAAGAGTGCCGCGCAAGCAACCGCACGCGCGCCCGTGGGTGATCCATCCGTCGCCACCAAGATCCTGTCGGTCATCCCGCCTACCTCCCATTGTTTGGGGGCACTCTCGGGCTTTGCGGGGGCGCGCGCATTGCCCGCCATCAATCGGCGCTACAGCGGCAAGGCGCGCGCCATTTGCAGCAAAAGCGCAACCAATTCGCTTTGCCGACGGGTGCAGGTCTTGCGCATGATCGAGGAGAGCTGGTTGCGAAGCGTCTGCTTCGAGACCGCATGGGCGCGCGCCAGTTCAGGCAAGGTGCGCCCCTCAAGCAAGGCTTGCGCCAATTCCACTTCGCGCGCGGTCAGATCGAACATGCGCCACAGGGCATCACGCCCGAGGTGAAGCTGATCCACCCCATCGATGACCATGATCGCCACCCGCCCCGCGTCGCTGCCATCGCAAATCGCGGAATCGTTTCGGCCAAGGGCTGCAAGCGGTGTCAGCGTCATAAGCTTTTGCGCGCCATTCTTGCCAGCACGCAGGCCGATGATGGTGCTGCGCGGGCGCGGTGATTGGCCCAGCCCGGCAATCGCATCAGACAGTCGTGCGCCATCCTCGGCGTCGCTGGTTTGCAGCCGCCGATCCATACCCAAGATCAGCCCGCTGCCATTGCGCAGCAAGTTCTCGGCTCGCCCATTCATCATCTCGACCAGACCGTCTTGGGCCACCACGAATGTCGGAAAACCGCTGAGTTCCAAGACATGATGGGCCGCGCGCCTTGCTTGGCCCGCGTCAAGCGCAAGCGCCGCGGTGCGCGTTGCATGCTGGAGATGGGGTGCCAAATCTTCCAGAAAATGCGCGGCCTCTGGCGCGATGCGGCGAGCGGCATGGGCAGGGTAACGGATTTCAAGCGATGTCTGCACCGGGCCATCGCGGCTGATGACCACGCCGGTTGCGGCGTCGAATTCTCCGGCTTTGCACAGCCAATCGCGGAAAAAACCCGTCGCCCGGAAACCAGCGCGCGCCATCAGCGCATCATCATGGAACACAAGGCCCACAGGCCTTTGGCGATGCGCTTGCACCAGCGGGTTTGCGCGCGCCAGATGCAGCGGTAGCGCGGGCATCGACCCATCACCCAAACCGCGATGGAGAATGCCGCATCCCCCCGGCTGGGCCGGATCTTGGCGGAAATACAAGATGGCCGCTTGCGGAAAATGCGCCGAGACCAGATCCAGCGCGCGTTCGTGAAATCGCCCCTCGAGCGCGGCCTCATGCAGCGCGCCGATCTCGTGGCACGTCACATGCAGAGCTTCCCCCAACGCGCCGTCTGGCATGTTCCCCCCTCGACACAAGCGAGCCGTTTCAATGGCTTTACGGTCGAGACCTTGAGGCCGCCCCAAAGGGGGCGTTGCGCAAACTGCCCAAGGATCAAGGCAAATTCATCGTGCAACTGGCCTGACGGATCACCGCCGCAGCGGTCATGACAACCGCTTGACCTTGGTCGCCCGAATCGTGGGGCTGGTCATTGATGGTCCGCAAACACAGGCTTTTGGACGCGTGGGTTGCTTTCAAAGCACCGCTTGACAGATCACGCTGTCACCGCTGTGGATCGTCAGGTTGGCCTGCACGCTATCATCGCCCACCAATCTGACCGAGACGGTGCCAAGCAGCAACGCCGCACCATCGGGGGCGGGTGTGTGGAACGCGCCGCGTTGGATGTTGCGCGACATGCCGGCTGCGCCAAGTTTGGCGACGCTGAGCTGATAGCTGCCCGACAGGGGGCGTGCACTTTCGACATAACCCGACAGATGCATCACCTGTCCCTCGCGGCTCAGCCGGATGAAACAGCCCAACCGCTCGGGCGCGCCCATGGCGGGTGCGATCTGCGGAAGCAGCAGGGTGGCTGCCACGACGAGGCGCATGGCAATCACCCTGCCGCCCGCCGACCATGCCCGTGACTGCGATCCATGGCGGGAAAGTCTCTCCATTCGCATGATCCTCCAGTGGCACGGCATGGTCGGTGACGCCCGGCGCAGGGCCGGATCAGTCGATATGCATGTCGAAGCGTGTGCTCAGCCCCCCGGCATTGCCGCTGCTCGAGCGCGAGATCGGGCTGAGACGGGTCGCGCCTTGCGTCGTCGATTGCAGCCCATAATCGCCGATCTGTTCGACGCTGGCCGCATCGCCATCGCCCATTTGCGACAGCCCTGACAGGTTGTAGCGCCCCTCTTGGGTCACCTCTGCCGCATTCTCGGTGCCGTTTTGAACGACGAAAGAAAAATTGCGCCCGTCTTGAACGGTGGTGACGCTATTGGCGATCCCGTTTTGTATGACTTCGGACAGGTTTTGCGCCATGGCAGCCCCTGACGTGGCCGTGATGGCGCATGCAAGGCACAGGCCCAGGGACCGATGAAAGCATGATGGATGCGGCATTGCTGTGCCCTCCTTGATGATGTGAGCGGCGGGGTGCGCCCAGCCTGCGATCATCGCAGCGCCGGGCGACCCCTTGGCGGATCAGTTCGACTGAACAGTCAGCGACTGGTTGCCGATGCCGTGCTGGATCGTCTCGGACTCATGCCCGGTGCCAAGCTGCATCGTGGCGGCCTCGTTGATCGCGCCGAACTGGTCGGTGATCGACAGGTTGCCGCCGCCCACCTGGCTGGTGGCCGAGAAATTGGCGACGCCGTTTTGCATGGTGAGCGAGCCGTTGAAGCCACCCGGCACGCCGTGACCGCCGATTTGCCCGCCGACCTGTCCGGTGTAGGCGCCGTTGTAATCACCGTTCTGCATCGTGCCTTGCGCGTTACCGATGCCGAACTGCTCGACCAGCGACCAGTTGCCATCGGCGCTAGCGGCGCCTGCGGCAAGGGCGGTGGATGCGATCAGGGTCAAAACGAAACGTTTCATTCTTGGATCTCCTTGGATGAACTCGTCGGCCTCAGCGACCGACAGGGCCATCCTTTCCGAGCTGGCCCGCCATTGCGCGGTCGCGAACATAAGGCAGGGATAGGGCAGGGCGCCCATGATCTGGGTCATCCGACGCTGCGGCTGGGATAGGTGAGGTGAAACACCCGCGCGATGGGGATGTTTTCGGGACATGTGGCCTGCTGCGCGTGACAAACGCATCGTGCTTTGGCTCATCTGGCGGTCCATGCGGGGCAAATGGCCCAAGCAATGGGTCATTCATACCATGCAGCAAGGTCGTTCGACCCGAACCAGATGATGTTTCGGCCCGTTGACCCCGATCAATGACGGATGCGCGCGGCGCATTCAGCCTGTCGCGGTGTAGGATGGGGGCTGCGTGATGAAACGAAAGCGCCGAGGCGACAGCGAACGGGGCGCTTGGTGGGGGTATCGTGGCGCGCTCGCGATCTGTCTGGCCTTGCTGCCCATGTCAGCCATGGCCGAAAACCCGTGGGTCGGGCCCTATGTCGAGCTGGGGATCGGGCTGACCGACAATCGTTTGTCGCTGGCCCAACATCATGGCGCGGCTAATGGCGCGACGATCCGCCAAAGCCTGTGGCGGAGCGATACGGGGTTTGTCGCGCTGGGCTATGGCCAATTGCACGGGCGGCTCCGCGTTTCGGCGGAAGTCGAGGCGCAGCTTGGGGCGCGGCCCATGGCATCGGGTGGATCATGCCGCTTGGGGCAGGTCTGTGCGCGCAGCAATCTGATCGGCACGCTTGGGCCGGTCTATCGCCTGCGCGCGCGGCTGGCACATGCGATTGCGCCCGGTGTCGCGATTTCCCTCGGGCTGGGGCTGTCCGCCGCCGAGGTCAAAGCAACCCGCGCCTTGGTCGAAGTGGCCAGCGCCGCGCCCGGCGGGGCGGCCTTGCTGCGCGCCAGCTCGCCCTTTGTCGTCGATGATGTGGCGCGCGGTGGCCATGTCGTTTTGGGGATCAATCAAGCGTTATCAACTCGCGCGACATGGGGATTGTCGCTGGTGTTCGAGCGGCTGCATGTCAGCACCGAGAGCGCGGTCGCGATCACTGCTGCCACCATGTCGGGGCCAAGCCGCGCCATGGTCCAACTCGACCATCAAGGTGATTTCACGATTGAAAGCAGCGCCTTGCGGCTGTCGCTGACATGGCGGTTTTGACCCCGGCCCAAAAGGCCGGGGCGTTTGCGCTTACTTGACCGCGCGCACTGTCGGCTTGGCGCCTTCGGAATGGGCATCGATGAAATCAAGCACCAAGGGCCGGATGCGATTGCGCCAGCTTTTGCCTGCGAAAATCCCGTAATGCCCAGCCTCGGGTTCAAGATAGGATGCCTTGAGATGCGCAGGCAGGCCCGTGCAAAGATCAAGGGCCGCCACGCATTGCCCGGGGGCCGAGATATCGTCTTTGCCACCTTCCACGGTCTTGACCGCAACCGTGGTGATCTTGCCGATATCCACCATCTTGCCGGCCACCGAAAAGCGGTTCTCGGCGATCTCAAGTCCCTTGAAGATGCGCTCGACCGTCGAGAGGTAGAACTCGGCCGTCATGTCCATCACGGCGAGGTATTCGTCGTAGAATTTGTTATGTTTGTCGTGATCGCCCGCTTCGCCCTTGGCGACGCGCATGATCTGTTCGGCAAAGGCGGTGGCATGCTTCTCGGCGTTCATCGCCATGAAGGATGACAGCTGTTGCAGCCCCGGATAGACCGACCGGCCTGCACCGGCATATTTGAAGCCGACGCGCTGGATCACCATGCGTTCGAGCTGGCCCATCGTCACGCGGCGGCCGAAATCGGTGACATCGGTCGCGGCGGCATCGGGGTTGATCGGGCCGCCGATCAAGGTCAGCGAGCGCGGCTGGGCCTCGGGGTCTTCTTCGGCCAGATAGGCCGTGGCCGCCAAGGCCAAGGGCGCGGGCTGGCAGACCGCGATGACATGAGTGTCAGGGCCCATCACGCGCAGGAAATCGACAAGGTAGAGGGTGTAATCCTCGATATCGAACTTGCCCGCACTGACCGGAATATCGCGCGCGTTGTGCCAGTCGGTGACATAAACATCGCAATCGGGCAGCAAGCTCAGCACCGTGGAGCGCAGAAGCGTCGCGTAATGGCCCGACATCGGTGCCACCAAAAGCACCTTGCGCCCTGTTGGCGCGCGGCCATGCACGTTGAAGCGGATCAAATCGCCAAAGGGCAATTCGCGCACCGGCTCGACCGTGACCGTGTGGTCGCGCCCATCATCAGCAGGGATGGAGTGGATACCCCAATCGGGCTTGATCGCCATGCGCGCAAAGCTGCGTTCGGCCACTTCGCCCCAAGCGGCGGTCATCTTGATCCAAGGATTGGCGAAAAGCCCCAATTGCGGATAAGAACACATGGCGCGGGCGGTCGACCCCATCCATTGGTTGGTCACACGCATGGATTCCATGATGTCATAGGTGAGCATGTATCGCATCGACGTCTCCTCCCTGAAGATCCGTTGCAAATGCACGGCCCCGGATCAATTCGTCGCTTTGCCACCTCACCTTGGCTCCGCTAGAGTTCAGTGAACCATTAAGAAGGCGAAATCAAGGTGGCACGCGACGAAACCGAAGAGCGGGATACCGGCGAAAGCCTTGAACGCCTCAACCAAAATCTTGCGCGGATGGAAGAGCTGTCCAAACGTTTGGTGGCAGCACTCAGTGCGCGCAAGCCCGGCGATGCCGGGCTGGAAGGGCCGGGGCAAGAGCTGATGCTCAAGACGGGCATGGCGATCTGGCAAGAGGCGCTGACCAACCCCGCCAAACTGATGGAGCGCCAAGTCAGCTATTGGTCACAAACCCTGACGCAATACATGGAGCTGCAAAAAGAGCTGTCGCAAGGCCATTTTGCCTTGCCCGCCACCGAGGATGCGCCGCAAGACAAGCGCTTTTCCAACCCGCTGTGGCAGACGCATCCGTTTTTCCATACGATCAAGACGCAATACATGATCTCGGCCGAGGCGATGCGCAGCGCCGTTGCGGAACTCGACGGGCTTAGCCCCCGCGACAAGAAAAAGGTCGCGTTCTTCGCTGGGCAAATCATCGATCTTTTCGCGCCGACCAACTACCTTGCCACCAATCCCGATGCCTTGGAAAAAGCCGTTCAGACCGATGGCGAAAGCCTTGTGAAAGGGCTGGAGAACCTCGTGCGCGATCTCGAGGCGCGCCATGGTGAGATTTTGCCGGTGCTGGCCGACCCCACCGCGTTTCATGTGGGCGAGAATCTAGCCACCGCAAAAGGTGCCGTGGTGTTTCGCAACCAGATGTTCGAGTTGATCCAATATGCCGCCACCACCGAAAAGGTGCATCAGACGCCATTGGTGATCTTTCCGCCTTGGATCAACAAATTCTACATTCTCGATCTCAAGCCGCAGAATTCGCTCATCCAATGGATTGTCGATCAGGGCTACACGCTTTTCGTCGTCAGCTGGAAAAACCCCGATGCCAGCTACGCCGAGACAGGTTTTGAGACCTATATCGAGGATGGCTACCTCAAGGCGATTGATGTCGCTTGCGCCGTTTCCGGCCAAGATCAGGTCAATGCCGTGGGCTATTGCGTGGCGGGCACGACGCTTGCCTTGACGCTGGCGCTCAAGGCCAAGCGCGGTCAGGCGCGGGTGAAATCGGCCACCTTCTTTACCACGCTGTCCGATTTCAGCGATCAGGGCGAGTTTACGCCTTTCCTTGATAGCGATTTCGTCGATGCCATCGAGCGTCAGGTGGAGGCCGAGGGCTATCTGGACAGCCATTACATGTCCAAGACCTTTTCCTATCTGCGCGCCAAGGATCTGGTCTATGGCCCCGCCGTGCGCAGCTACATGCTGGGCGAGCCGCCGCCGGCCTTCGATCTGCTCTTTTGGAATGGCGACAGCACGAACCTGCCCGGCAAAATGACGGTGCAGTATTTGCGCGGCCTGTGTCAGGACAACGGTTTTTCGGCGGATGGTTTTGCGCTGATGGGCGAAAAGCTGCATGTCTCGGATGTGCGCCTGCCGATTTGCGCCATTGCCTGTGAGACCGACCATATCGCCGCGTGGAAAGACAGCTTTCGCGGGATCGTGCAGATGGGATCGAAGGACAAGACCTTTATCCTGTCAGAGTCGGGCCATATCGCGGGCATCGTCAATCCGCCCGCCAAGAAGAAATACGGCCATTGGCGCGGGCCAGAGCCGATCGGCACGCCCGATGCCTGGAAAGAGGCCGCGACCTATCACGAAGGATCGTGGTGGCCGCATTGGGAGGCGTGGTTGTCAAAGCGGGCAGGCAAGAAAGTGCCAGCGCGCGCCTTGGGCAACGAATCATACCCCGCCACCGATCCCGCACCGGGCAGCTATGTTAGGGAAATTGTAACCGGCTGATCCGTCGTCAAAATCTCGGATGGCGATGCTGCACTGCAGAATAATCTTGACTTGCTGCACTGCAGCATGCATATATTTCGCATATGCAGAACACAGCCCCGCTGCACCGGGGCCCATCCCGGAGAAGACCCATGGCCGCTAAAACAACCGATTTCACCAAGATGATGTCCGACATGATGTCCGCCTACCCGATGGACATGTCGGCAATGACCGATGCCTTCAAGACCTCCGCCGCAATGGGCGAGAAGATGTCGAAGGTGATGCTCGACGCCGCAGAGAAGTCGACCGACATCTCGTCCAAGTTCACCAAAGACACCATCGCCAAGCTGGCTGATGTCTCGGCTGTTAAATCCGAGCCGACCGACTACTCCAAGTCGGTAACCGATTTCGCATCCGCACAGGCCGAAATGGCCGCTGAAACCATGGCTGCCTTCGCAGAAGTCGCCAAGAAGGTGCAGATGGAAACCGTCGAGCTGATGATGGCTGCCGGCAAGGAAGCAACCGAAGAAGCAACCGCCGCCGTCAAGAAGGCAACCGCCGAAGTGACGACCGCCGCCAAGAAAGCCGCTGCTGCCGCTGCAAAGTGAGCAGCGCCTGACGGCATAGGTATTCGTGCAGGCGTCCTCCCCGCCGGCATGAACATCAGAAGGGCAGACCCACGTGGTCTGCCCTTCGCGTTTCTGCTACTGCACAATAAATTTGCATTTCCCGCGCAGGCGCGTAGGCTCAGTCCGCTGCACCGCAGGAAGGGAGAGCAGGCCCATGGCCGATACAAGCGCACCGCTTCTGATCAAGCGATATGCGAGCCGAAGGCTCTATAATACCGAAACGTCCGATTATGTGACGCTCGAGGATATCGCGGGCTTCATCCGCGCGGGCCGCGAGGTCAAGATCGTCGATCTGAAATCCGGCGACGATCTGACCCGGCAATATTTGCTGCAAATCATCGCTGAACACGAAAGCCGTGGCGAAACCGTTTTGCCGATTGCGGTTCTGAACGATCTGGTGCGCAGCTACTCGACGCAAGCCTCGACTGTTGTGCCGGATTTTCTGTCGATGAGCTTCGAGATGCTCAAGCAAGGGCAATCGAAAATGGTGGAGAATATGACCGCCATCAACCCCATCGCCAAAATGCCCGGCTTCGAGGCGATGCGCGCGCAGCAAGAGGCGTTCATCAAGGCGATGACAGGCGGGCTTGGCGCGCAGTGGTCAGCCCCCGCCGATGAAGAAGCGACAACGACGACCGCCGCCGACGAGTTGGACGAGATCAAACGTCAATTGGCTGAGCTACAATCGAAACTCAGCCGCATGTAAGGGTCTGTTCTTGTGCCGCGTCACTTGGTTCTGGCCATGTTGGCCCCAATCATGCTCTCGGGCTGCGCGTATTTCGGCTTTTTGACCCCGTGGCGCGCGGCCCCGGTCGACCCCAGCTTGGCACGCTATCATGCGGCGATGGCTGATTTTTCGACCTGTGCGACGGCCAGTGATCCGGCGACGCGGCTGGCCATGGCCCAAAGGTTGGAACAGGCCGCCGGGTTCTTGATGGCCGAGCTGCGGCCGCAAAATCCCGATCATTTCTTCATGACCGACCGCGTGCGCGCTGCCGCCACTTATTGCGCCGACAGCCTGCGTTAAGCGGCCTTAGCCGACGAAGCGAAGGTGTTTGTTGAGCGGCAGATCGCGGATGCGCTGCCCTGTCAGATCAAAGATCGCATTGGCCAAAGCCGGTGCCGCAGGCGGGGTGCCGGGTTCGCCCACACCGCCGATATGGCCCGATGTCTCAAGGATTTTCACCGCGACCTCGGTCATCTGGTGTTGGCGCAGCGCGTCGTAATCGGTGAAATTGCCCTGTTCGACCGCGCCACCTGCAAAGCTGATTTCTTCCATCATCGCAGCCGACAGGCCGTAGACGAGGCCGCCCACCATCTGCGCCTCGATGATGCTTGGGTCCAGTGCCGTGCCGACATCGCAAGCCATCCAAGCCCGCGTCAGCGCAATCGCACCATCTTGCTCGGCCACCTCGATCACCACCGCTGTGGGGGTGTGAAAGTAATGGGTCATCGCGACACCCATGCCAGTGCCGGGTGTGCGTGGCTGATCCCAGCCCGACATCTCGGCCACGGCGCGAAGGACAGCCGCGCTTGGGCCATGCTCGGCCGCGGCCAGCTCCAGCCGGAAGGCCAAGGGATCGCGGCCTGCGGCAATCGCCATCTCATCGACAAAGCTTTCCATGAAAAAGCCGTTGAATGAATTGCCGACCGAGCGCCAAAAGCCAATCGGCACAGCCAGATCGGCCAGATGCCCGCTGACCCGGTAATTGGGGATGGCGTAGGGCTGGTTGAACATCCCCTCCACATGGCCCTTGTCAGGGCCGGGGGGTGGGCTTCCGGTCATGCGCGTCATGGATTGGCGCGTGACCGATGGCGCTGCGACCCGCCCGTCCAAGGTCAGGGCCTTGCCCCCACGTACCACGCCGCGCATCCGTGCGGCGGCGGCGGGGCGGTAGAAATCATGGCGCATATCTTCTTCACGCGACCATGTGACCTGCACGGGTGTGCCCGACATGGCCTGCGCGATCCGGGCCGCCAGCACGACGAAATCGGTTTCGCCCCGCCGCCCAAAGCCACCGCCCAAATAGGTGACATGGCAAGTGACCTGTTCGGGGTCGAGGCCCACGGCCTCGGCCGCCTTGGCTTCGGCGAAACCGGGGGATTGGCTGCCCGTCCAGATTTCCAAGCTGTCGCCGGTGAAATGGGCGGCCGCGCTCATCGGCTCCATCGTGGCATGGGCAAGCCAGGGCACGGTGTATTCCGCCGTGACCTCGGTATCGGTGGCGGCGATCGCTGCATCGACATCGCCATCATCGCGGAGGGTGGAATCGGCGGGCGCGTCCAAGGCGGCGCGGATCACGGCAAGCATTTCTTGCCCATTGTCGGGGTAGGGGGCGGGGCCCCATTCGACCGCGACAGCCTCGGCCGCGCGCATGGCAATCCATGTATTGGTCGCGACCACACCAATCCCGGTGCCAAGGTCGATCACCCGTTCGACCCCCGGCATCGCCAGCGCGGCGCTTGGGTCGAAGGCGGTCATCGCACCACCCAGATGCGGGTTCATCCGCACGGTCGCGAACTTCATGCCGGGCAGGCGCACATCGATCCCGAACTGGGCGGTCCCCGTGACCTTTTCCACCATATCAAGGCGCGGCATGGCACGACCCAGATACTTCCACTGCGACGCAGGGCGCAATTCGACGCTGCGCGGCGGGGTAATCAAGGCGGCCTCTTGCGCCAAATCCTGATAGCTGAGTTCCACGCCACCCGGCGCGATCACCCGGCCATCACGCGTATCCAAGATGCCTGCCGCCACACCCAAACGCTGGGCCGCGGCCTGTTTCAGCACCTCGCGCGCCGTGGCACCTGCTTGGCGTAGCTTGTCATAGGCATCGAGCGTCGAGGTCGAGCCGCCCGTCACCTGCAACCCGATCATCTTGGGCAGGATCGACATGGCCTCGACCATCATCTCTTGCCAAGCCGTGCGGTCATAATCGGTGGAGGGGAGCGTGGCTCATCAGACCGGCGTTGTAATAGGCTTGTGCCGCCGGGCCGTGGATGACGCGGATCTGGTCCCAAGCGACATCCAACTCCTCGGCCACGAGCGCAGGCAGGGTGGTGTAGACGCCTTGCCCCATCTCGGCGCGGGCGGCGATCAGCGTGACGCCGTTCTGGTCGATGATGATCCACGGGTTCAACGTCACCGCGCCTTCGCCCGGTTCCAGCGGATTTGGTAGGTCACGGCGGTATTGCCATACGCCAAAGGCCACGCCGCCTGCCACGGCGGTGGCCCCGATCAGGAATGTGCGTCGCGCGATCTTGCCCCAATTTGCCATCTCTCACCCCTCCCGCAAGGCGCGCGCGGCGGTATGCACCGCGGCACGGATACGCGGATAGGTGCCACAGCGGCAAAGATTGCCCGCCATCGCCGCATCGATCTCGGCATCGCTGGGGTCAGGGGTCACGGCCAAAAGATCGGCGGCCTGCATGATCTGGCCCGATTGGCAGTAGCCGCATTGCGCGACCTGATGCTCGACCCATGCCTGTTGCAAGGCATGCAGCGCACCCGGCGTGCCCAACCCCTCGATCGTGGTCACCGCACCCCACACATCGGCCAGCGCCACTTGGCAAGACCGCACCGCTTGGCCATCGATATGCACGGTGCAAGCCCCGCAGGCCGCAACCCCGCAGCCGTATTTCGTGCCGGTCAGGCCAAGCGCGTCGCGCAAGACCCACAACAGCGGCACATCATCGGGCAGATCGACGGAATGATCGGTTCCGTTCACGCTCAGGACACGGGTCATGGGGTCACTTTCAATCGCTTACACAGGGATAAGGCTAGTCTTGGCGCGCAGGGCATCAAGCCACAGCTTTGTAACGACGTCGCGTCACTGCACGGCGCCGGACCATAGGTTCAACACCAAGACTCCCGCCACGATCAACCCGATACCGACCAAGGCCGCCCAATCAAGCCTTTGGCCATATAGCCCCCAGCCGATCAAGGTGACGGCCGCCACGCCCACGCCCGACCAGATCGCATAGGTGATGCCAAGCGGGATGGTGCGCAGCACGATGGCCAGAAAGTAGAACCCCACCCCGTAACCGAGGATCGCCACGAGGCTTGGTGCAAGCCGCGTGAACCCATCCGAGGCCTTGAGCGCGGTCGTGCCGACGATCTCGCCCGTGATGGCGAAGAAAAGGTAAAGCCAAGGCATGGGGTTGGACCTTTCGGACGGTTGCGGCGGCGTTGTCGGGAAACCCCGGGTTTGCCCATGCGAAAACTTGGGCGTTTCGTACGGGAAATCGCAAGAGTTCCGTTCTCTTACCGCCCCCGGATGCGCGGGTCGAGGGCGTCGCGCAACCCGTCACCAATATAGTTGACCGACAAAACGGTGAGCGAGATGGCCATACCGGGCCAGATCACCCGCTCGGGGTTTTGCGTCAGCCAATCGGTGGCATCGAACAACAGCCGCCCCCATGTCGGGAAATCCGATGGAAAGCCAAGGCCAAGGAACGAGAGCGCGCTTTCGGTGATGATCGCGTTGGCGATGCCCAGCGTGGCCGAGACCATGATGGGCGACATCACATTGGGCAGCAAATGGCGGGTGATCATCCGATGGCTGGGCGTGCCGATGGACCGCGCAGCCAGCACGAATTCACGCTCTTTCAGCGCCAGCACCTCGGCGCGGACAACGCGGGCTGTCTGCATCCATGATGTCACGCCGATCATCACCACGATCAGGATGAAGATACCCCCCTCCGGGCCGAAATTGGCGCGCAAGGGATCGCGAAACAGCATGATGGTGACCAAAAGCAGCGGCAAAAGCGGCATCGCCAGAAACAGATCGGTGGTGCGCATCAACAGCCCATCGAGCCGCCGGAAATAGCCTGCCAAGACCCCCACAAGCGTGCCCAACAAAAGCGCAAGCGCCATCGCTGTCAGCCCCACGGCGATGGATGTTTGGCCCCCTGCCATCATCCGCGCCATCGTATCGCGGCCCAGCTGGTCGGTCCCCATCGGATGGGCAAGGCTGGGGCCGGCGTTGCGCGCACGAATGTCGATATATTGCGCATCCAAGGTCCAGATCAGCGGCCCGACAAAGACGAAAAGCAGCGTGAAGACGAAAAAGCCCAAACCAAACAGCGCGCCTTTATGCGTCTTGAATTGGTCCCAGACATCCCACCATTGGTTGCGCGGTGGGCGATAGGCCTCGAGTGTGGCTGCTGCTGGGGCGGGGCGATCTGCGGCCTCAGTCATAACGGATCCTCGGATCGAGCACGCCGTAAAGGATATCGGCAATCAAGCTGAACAAGACGATCAGCACGGCGAAGATGAAGCTGACCGTCTGCACCACCGGCACATCGCCGCTTTGGATGGCGATGATCAAAAGCTGGCCGATGCCATTCACCTTGAAAACCTGTTCGGTGATGATCGCGCCGCCAAAAACGGCGGGCACATTCAGCGCGATGACGGTCACGACCGGGATCATCGAGTTCTTCAGCACATGCACCAGCACGACGGTCTTTTCACTCAGCCCCTTTGCACGCGCAGTGCGCACATAATCCTGGTTGAGATTGTCGAGCATCGAGGCGCGCAAATACCGGCTGATCTGGCTTGCATTGAACAGCCCCAACACCATCACCGGCATGACGATCTGTTTGAGTTGCACCACGAAGCTGTCCCAATCCGTCACCTCATGGGTGGTATTATAGACCGATGGGAACCAGCCCAAGTTGACCGCGAAAATCACGATGAACAGCACGCCGGTGAAAAAGGTGGGCACCGAAAAACCCACCATCGAGATGAAGGTGCCGACCTGATCGAAGACCGAGTATTGTTTGTAGGCCGAGATGATGCCCAAGGGCAGCGCGATCAAAATACCCACGATATAGGATGTGCCCACGACCCACAGGGTTTGCGGCATGCGCTGGGCGATCAGATCCATCACCGGGCTGCGGGTCTGGTATGAAATGATGCGCGGTCCATCGGGCGCGACCTGCCAGCCTGTTGTTCCTTCGATGAAATGCAGCGGCTCGTCCCAGACCATCAGCTTGAGCCATTTGAAATACTGGATCAGCACCGGGTCGTTGACGCCAAGGCTTTCGCGGATCTGCTCGCGCACCTCGGGTGGGATTGTCAGCGGCAAGCCGGCCGTCGGGTCGGAGGGCGACAGCTTTACGATCAAGAAAATCACGAAACTGATGAACAGAAGCGTCGGGATCGCAAGGATCAATCGCCGGATCGTATAGGTCAGCATGTTGGCCAACGCCTCGGGTCAGAAGTTTCGGGAGAAGATGGCCCGCGCCACAAAGCGCGGCGCGGGCCTTGATCATGTCACGCCATTACTGGGCGCGACGCCAATCCATGATGTTCCACAGCTCGCTGTCCCAATCGGACATGCGGATGCCTTCGATCGTGGCTGCATGGGCCGAAACGCCACCGCGATGCACCAGCGGGATGATCGAGTAGCGCACGAGCATATCGTTCATCTCGCGTGCCAGACGACCACGCTCGTTCAGATCGGCGGTACGGGCCATTTCGGCGACAAGCGCGTCATAGGCCGGATCGCAGAAGCGCTGGATGTTCGAACCCTGCCACTGGCTTTGGGGCCGGGGCATGTCACCGCACAGCCAGCTTGCCATATAGGCCTGCGGGTCCACACCGGCGAAGTTGTTGGTGTACATCTCGATATCGGCATAGAATTTCTGGAAGGTATCCGGGGATGCCGGATCACCACCGAAGAAGACCGACGCATCGATGTTGCGCAATTCGGTTTCAACGCCGATTTCTTCCCACCACTGCTTGATCAACGCTTGCGTGTCCTGACGCACGGCGTTGGTCGAGGTCTGGTAGAGTACCCGCATGGGCGTGCCGTTATACTCGCGCACACCATCGCCATCGGTGTCGACGATACCTGCCCCATCCAATAGCGCGATTGCGCCGGGGATGTCTTGGACAAGGCAACCATCATTGGCGGTGGAGGCATAAAGCTCGGGCGCGGGCAGGACGTTACAGGTGGGCTGACCACCCGCACCATAGCCGATTTCCACGATCAATGCCCGGTCGATGGCCATCGACAGCGCTTGGCCCACGATCGGATCGGTCAGGAACGGATGCGGACCCGCCTCGACGGTCGAGCGGACATCGCCCAGCGCCGGATCGGGGTTGGTCTGGTTCAGGTGCAGACGCTCGACCGATGTGCCGAAGGCCACGACGACCTCGCAGCGGCCCTGCGCGGCCATGCCGGCAAGAATGTTCGGGTCGATCTGCAGGTTCCATGCGTAATCGAATTCGCCGGTTTCACACACCGAGCGCGCCGCCGCAGTTGCGTCGCCACCGCCCTTGAAGGTCACGGTGCCGAAATAGGGCCGGTCAGGGAAACGGAAATTCGGGTTGGCCGACAACTCGATCACGTCGTTGGGGCGGAATTCATCCACCTTGAACGGGCCGGTGCCGATGGGGCCGAAATTCGCATCCGTGCATTCAGGCGCGCGTGCGCCGAGGCATTCGGCGAATTGCGCGGCTTGGATCACCGGGCTCTCGGAACCGACAAAGGCGGTGTAGGGGAAGGGGGTGGATTCGGCGAAATTCACCCGCACGGTGCGGTCATCAATCGCTTCGACCGAGGTCACGCCGTCAAAAAAGCTCGCCTGCGCACAGCCACCTTCGGGATGGGTGCAATACTGCCAAGTGAAGATGAAATCGGCAGATGTCAGCGCGCTGCCGTCCGACCATGTCACGCCATCGGCGATGGTCCATGTGATCGAGGTCAGATCGGCCGCGATGCCGCCATTCTCGACTGTCGGGATGCTTTCGGCCAGCCACGGCACCATTGTGCCGGTATCGTCGAAGCGCGCCATCGATTCCAAGATCAGCGAGGAGGATTCGATCTCCTTCGTGCCACCCGACAGATAGGGGTTCAGCGTCGAGGGGGCTTGCCAATAGATGATGTTGAGATGCCCCGAAGAGCCGCGCTCGGCCATCGCCGCGGCTGGCGCAAGCGCCAGTGCCGTCGCACCGAGCAGAAGTGAATAACGTTTCATTGTTCTGTCTCTCCTTGTTGGTCGCTCAGACCTCGGTGGGTTGTGCCGCATGGGCTGCGGTCTTTTCGGTATCTTCGGCATAGAGATGGCAGGCCACATGGCGGCCCGGCGCAATCTCGCGGATCTCGGGGTCGATCTGGCGGCAAATCTCCATCACGCGCGGGCAGCGGGTGCTGAAATTACAGCCTTTCGGCGGGTTGGCGGGGCTTGGCACATCACCTTGCAAGATGATGCGCGCGGCATCGTCATGGCTGGCCGGGTCGGGCTCGGGCACCGCCGAAAGCAGCGCCGTGGAATAAGGGTGAAGCGGTTCGGCAAAAAGCGCGTCGCGCGGGGCCAGCTCAACGACACGCCCCAGATACATCACCGCGACCCGGTCGGCGATATGGCGTACCATGCTCAGGTCATGGGAAATGAACAGATAGGTCAGGCCAAGCCGATCTTGCAGTTCTTCCAACAGGTTGACCACCTGCGCTTGGATCGACACATCAAGCGCCGCGATGGGTTCGTCGCAGACGATGAACTTGGGGTTGAGCGCAAGCGCGCGTGCAATACCGATACGCTGGCGCTGTCCGCCTGAGAATTCATGTGGGTAGCGATTGGCGAAATCGCGGTTCAGCCCAACCGCATCCATCAATTCATAGATCCGCTCCAACCGCTGGGCGGCGCTGAGCTTTGTATGCTCCATCAAAGGCTCGCCGATGATCCCCGCGACCGTCATCCGCGGGTTGAGGCTGGCTTGCGGGTCTTGGAACACCATCTGCATCTTGGGGCGCAGGCGGCGCAGCTTGTCGAACGGGGCGGTCGCGATCTCTTCGCCTTCCAGCCGGATCGAACCGCCGGTGGGTTCGTAAAGCCGTAAGATCGCTCGCCCACAGGTCGATTTCCCACAGCCCGACTCGCCCACGAGCCCAAGGGTTTCGCCCTCGTAAATGTCGAAGCTGACACCATCCACGGCTTTGACCGCCCCGGTCAGGCGCCGCAACAACCCCGTGCGGATCGGGAAATGCATCGTCAGGTCACGCACCTCGACCAGCTTTTTCGCGCCGCTTGTGTCAAACATCGCGCCCGGCCCCCGCCTTGAAATCCCAAAAACACGCCGCGTCATGCGCGGGGCCGACATCGAAGCGCGCGGGGTTCTCGACCGCGCAGCGATCGAATGCCTGTGGGCAGCGCGCGCGGAAGGGGCAGCTTTCGGGCGCGCGCGACAAGATCGGCGGTTGGCCTTGGATCACCCGCAGTTTTGCGGCCCGCTCACCCCGGATATGCGGCACGGTTTCCAAAAGCATGCGCGTATAGGGATGCTGCGGATTGGCGAATAATTCGCGCACAGGCGCCTGTTCGACCACCTGTCCGCCATACATCACCATCACCCGGTCCGCGATGCCCGCGATCACGCCCAAATCATGGGTGATCCAGACGATCGCCATGCCGAGTTTTTGGCGCAGCTCTTTGACCAGTTCAAGGATCTGCGCCTGGATCGTCACGTCGAGTGCGGTGGTCGGCTCATCGGCGATCAATACCTTGGGGTCACAGGCCAAGGCGATGGCGATCATCACGCGCTGGCGCATGCCGCCGGAAAACTGGTGCGGATAATCCGCCAAACGGCGGCGCGCATCGGGGATGCCCACCAGATCGAGCAATTCCGCCGCGCGTATCGCGGCCTGTGCCTTGTTTAGCCCCATATGGGTGCGCAGTGGCTCCATCACCTGATGGCCCACGGTGAAAACGGGGTTGAGGCTGGTCATAGGATCTTGGAACACCATCCCGATCCTTGCGCCCCGGATCGCGCGCATGGTCTCTTCGGGCGCGCGGGCAAGATCTTGGCCTTCGAACATGACGCTGCCGCCCCGGATCTCGGCGGGCGGCATCGGCAAAAGGCGGATGAGCGACATCATCGTCACGGATTTACCCGAACCAGACTCACCCACTACGCCCAGCAACTCGCCGGGTTTGAGCGTGAAGCTCACATTGTTGACTGCATGCACCTCGCCACCGCGGGTGCGGAAAACAGTCTTCAAGTCCTTGACATCAAGGACAAAGGGGGAGGCCCCATCGGGCATCGGCAGATGCTCCCCAACCTGTTGATGCGCCACCTCTTGTCGATGCTCGGGTGGCTGCGTGTTG
>Ga0209652_1000551_pt1 | contig 31846 bp, 32 predicted proteins | sample SaaInl74LU_5_DNA_FD_184641 | JGI IMG/M metagenome (GOLD analysis project Ga0209652, IMG submission 184641) | Marine microbial communities from expanding oxygen minimum zones in the Saanich Inlet - ESP_74LU_5_DNA (SPAdes) (version 2) | ecosystem: Environmental > Aquatic > Marine > Intertidal zone... | reverse complement strand
GCCAAACCGACACCTATATCTGGACCGTTTGGTTCGGCACCTTGAAGGGTGTGAGGAAGTTGCGGGGGCATGTTAATTTGTTGAGGTAGGGGAGTGTTTTTTCTGAATGCTGTGTTTTTCTATTGATTTTACCGCTCAGGATTTCGCTTGATGCTATGCGATAATGTGTTAACTTTCATGGGGTTTTTATTAGTGTTGTGAGGGTCTTTTGTTTGTGTTGGATGAAGAACATGTAAAAAAGACTTTACATCATCACATCAAGAACAATGTTTAGGTTGCATTTTGCATGAGTTAAAGTATCTGCAAAACTCATTACCGACCAGAAATTAAAGAGAAAATCATATTACTCTTCTATAGAGAATTTCACTTATTCTAGGATACATATGGCAACAAATAAACATGCTCTCATACGTTATCAAGCTTTTTTCGATACCATGAAACGCATGGTGGATAATCCACAAATAGGACAGGCAAGATAAAAAATGCTTATGGTAGGGCTAAGTATGTCATCGAAAAGGAAAATGCGCGGAATCGCTATAATGAATCAAAAAGTTATGAATGTACCACTGATCAAGAAAGAACCACATGAGTAAATTTATTACCGGAAAAGACTTAGAAAGCGCTGTTTATGACATTATTTGGGAGGCAGAAAGTCAATTACTCATTGTCTCTCCATTCATTAAACTCGATAATTATTTCAAAGAGCTGTTTGATAGACATGAGAAGAATCCAAAGATCCATCTAATTTTAGTGTTTGGAAAGAATGAGAAAGCAGTTAAAAGGAGCATGAGCGAGGCTGATTTTGATTACTTCAAGAAGTTTCCAAATGTTAGTATCATTTATGTCCCAAATCTGCACGCTAAGTATTACGGCAACGAACAACAAGGGGTGATAACGTCCATAAACCTCTATGATTATTCGTTTAAGAACAACATTGAATTTGGTGTTTTTGCTCAGCAAAGTATTCTAGACAGATTTAAATCTTCAGCTGATAATGAAGCGTGGAACGAGTGCATGCATATCGCCCATCAAGGAGAAGTTGTTTTCATTAAACGTCCAGTTTTTGAAACGAAAAAAGTAATCATCAGCTTTGGAAAAAACTATGTGCATTCTGATGTCCTTTTTGATTCTACGGACAAATTCTACGGCCAAGCTAAGAGTCGAAAGGAAGAAAATAAAAAGCTTGAAGATTTTCCTGAAGAAATAGAGCTCGGCTCAAAGAATGAAACGAGGCCTCAGCGTGCTGAAGAAGAGGTTCAGCAGCAAGGGTTTTGCATTCGTTCTGGAAAGAAAATCAAATTCAATCCAAAACAACCTATGAGCAAAGAGGCGTGGAAAATATGGAATGAATATGGGAATGAGGATTTCCCTGAAAAATATTGTCACAAAACAGGAAATCCGTCTAATGGTAAAACCTCAATGAGAAATCCAATATTGTGACAAGCGCGTGCTCTATTCCTAGCCCCATTACCAAATTTTAACCCCACCCACCCCACAAAATCCCCGCAATTTTATCGAGATTAGCACCTCAAACACAAACCATGAAAAAGTTCACCCTTGCCGTTCTTGGTGTAAGCGCCCTTGTGGCTTGCAACGAGGCAGAAGTTAAGACTGAAGATTCGATGAAAAAAGCAACTACCGAAGCTCCATCAGCAAAAAAAATAGCAGAAGAAATTAGCATCCACGGCGATACACGTGTCGACGATTATTTCTGGATGCGCCTGAGCGATGAGCAGAAGAACGCGGAAACTCCAGATGCACAAACGCAAGATGTGCTCGATTACCTGAACTCGGAAAATACCTACCGCGAAACGGAAATGGCGGATACCGACGAGTTCCAAAAAGCACTGTTCGACGAAATCGTAGGTAGAATCAAACAAACCGATGAGTCGGTGCCCACAAAGGTGGACGGCTACTGGTACTATACCCGCTACGAAGAAGGGAAGGAATACCCTTTCTTTTGTCGTAAAGAGGGAAGCATGGATGCGGAAGAAGAGGTGATGCTGGACGTGCCAAGCATGGCGGAAGGTTTTGAGTACTACCAGGTGGGCGGACAAAGCGTGTCGCCAGACAACAGCATGATTGCCTTTGGCGTAGACACGGTGAGTAGAAGAGAGTACACGGTGCACATTAAAAACCTCAAGACGGGAGAAATCCTGAGCGATAGAATTCCGAAAACAACGGGTGGAGCCACTTGGGCGAACGACAACAAAACCTTGTTCTACACGAAAAAAGATCCGGTTACCCTGCGTTCATACCAAATCTACAAGCACACTTTAGGAACAGACGCCAGCGAAGATGTCTTGGTGTACGAAGAAAAAGACGAAACCTTTAGCACCTTCGTTTACAAAACCAAGTCGAAAAAATACTTGATCATTGGAAGTGGTGCTACGGAGAGTTCGGAATACCGCTTTATGGATGCGAACAATCCTAACGGAACTTTTAAGGTGATTCAAGAGCGTGTGGACGGACTAGAATACAGCGTGGCGCATTATCAAGACGATTTCTACATCGTTACGAATAAAGACGCGAAGAACTTTAAATTGGTGAAAACCCCGGTGGCGAAAACCGGAATGGATAACTGGACCGACGTGATTCCTCATCGTGCAGACGTGCTTTTGGAAGGCATTGAGATCTTCAAAGATTACTTGGTGGTTGACGAGCGTAAAAACGGATTAACGGAAATCCACGTGATGCCTTGGGACGGGTCGGAAGACCACTACATCGAGTTCCAAGATCCGGCCTATACCGCTTACGTGGGCTACAACCCTGATTTTGACACCAAGGTTTTGCGTTATGGCTACAGCTCTTTAACCACGCCAAATTCCACCTACGACTACACCTTGGATACGCAAGAACGCACCTTGTTGAAACAACAAGAGGTGATGGATCCTACCTTCGACCCGGCCAACTACGAGAGCGAACGCTTGATGGCCATTGCTACAGACGGTACCTTGGTGCCCATCAGCTTGGTGTGCAAAAAAGGAACACAAAAAGACGGTAAAAACCCGCTTTTGCTTTACGGTTATGGTTCTTACGGCGCAAGCATGGATGCCTATTTCTCTTCAGTGAGGCTGAGCATGCTCGATCGCGGTTTCGTTTATGCGATTGCACACATCCGCGGCGGACAAGAAATGGGTCGTGAATGGTATGAGAACGGTAAGAAATTGAACAAGAAAAACACCTTTACTGATTTTATCGATTGCGGTGAGTTCTTGATTCAACAAGGCTATACTTCTCCAGACCACCTTTACGCTATGGGCGGAAGTGCAGGAGGATTGTTGATGGGTGCGATCATCAATATGCGCCCAGACCTTTGGAACGGCGTTGTGGCTGCTGTGCCTTTTGTTGATGTAGTAAGCACGATGCTGGATGAAACCATTCCTTTAACAACAGGAGAGTTCGATGAGTGGGGAAATCCTAAAGACAGCACCTACTACGAATACATCAAAAGCTACTCTCCTTACGATAACATTGTTGCTCAAGACTACCCGAACATGTTGGTAACAACGGGGTATTGGGACAGTCAAGTACAGTACTGGGAGCCGGCTAAATGGGTGGCGAAGTTGAGAGAGTTGAAAACAGACGACAATCAATTGTACATGTATTGCAACATGTCAACCGGACACGGTGGAGCAAGTGGTCGTTTTGAACGTTACAAAGAAGTGGCCATGGAATATGCTTTCTTATTCCGTTTAGAGGGCATCACAAAATAACATCCCCTTAAATGATGACTTTAGAACCCGGTACTTGTGCCGGGTTCTTTGTTTTCTGCAAAAATGGTGGAACTTTGCACCTTCGTTTAATTTGGAAATGAACTGATTGATAGCCTGCTTGTTGTTCCTTGTAAGAAATTGTTTATGAAGTATCGTTGTTTAAGCAGAGAAGAGTTAGAAGACGTGAGGGAAGACTTTGTGAAGTTTCTCGCGAGCAATTCCATTACGAAGGATGATTGGTCGAGAACCAAACAAGATCAACCCGAAGCTGCCCAGAAGATGCTGGAGTTGTTTTCAGACATTTTTTGGGACAAGGTCCTGGAGAACCTGAAATGGGCACAAATTCGCGAGAAGAAGAGTTTCCGCATCTTTCAGATCAAAGACAAATGGGAGATGATTCACCTCAAAATCAACGAAGACACCCCCTATGATTTAACCAACCCCGAGCACATCCAAGCAGTAGCAGGAGGAGCGGTTGGCTTGGCCGGCTTGGGCCTTGAAATCTACACCGGAACAAAAGCCCTCGTAAAAGACCGCAAAACAGAACTTTTCGAAATGCTCGAAAGTGGAGCCCTACCGTGCAGCGAGGCCATGTGGTTGAGCTGGGAGAGTATGGTGCAGCAGGGGAAGCAGTAAGCAATTAGCTGCGTTCACCACCCAGCAAACAAATCCCTTACATCCTCGTTATTCACATCCAAATGATAGGACTTTAAACCGGCGGCTAAGGCTCCTTTGACGTGTTGCGGACTATCATCAATGAACAAGGTGCGCTCGGGCTTGAGATCGTGCCACTCGCACAAGGCCAAGAAGGTCTTGGGATCGGGTTTTTTGATGCCGATTTCATTGGAATAATGCACTTTTTCAAAGGCACTTCGGTAATAAGCTAGCCCCATTTCTCGGTCGATCATGCGCTCAAATTCAGCCACATGAATGGCGTTGGTGTTGCTCAAAAGAAAGGTGCGCTTTTTTGTTTTGAGTTGATGGATGAGGTCGATGCGGCCTTTGGGAATTCCGGTGAGGATGCTGTTCCAAGCTGCTTCCAAGGTGCTGCTGTCGAGTTGGGTCTTAAAATGAGTCCGAATTTCATCATAAAAGCCCTCATTGCTGATTTTTCCTGTTTCAAGAAGGTCGAACAAGGGATTTTGAGCGGCTTTGGTGTAAAGGCTGTTAAAGTCGTTCAATCCTAGTGCAGCAAAGGCCCGCACGGGAGCGTCGTAATCGATGTCGAAAAGAACACCTCCAAAATCAAAAATAATGTTGTCGATATCAGCAGCAAGAGGGAGTGCTTTCATGCTTACTTCACCCATGCTTGCTTGTAGCCTTTCGCTTTGATTTCCTTCTGGGCTTTTCTAGCGGCTCTTTTTGTGGTGTATGAACCAAAAGCTACCAATTCAAGTGCTCCAGATTTCCCTGCAATGACGGCATCGAAACCTTCTGAACGGAGGTCGGCAAGCAAATTCTGAGCGTTCTGGCTATCGCCAAAAGCACCGGCAATAACGAAGTGCAAGTTCAAAGCACTCGAGGCCTTGTTTTCTTCCACATCCGGAGTTTCCACAACAGCAGCTTCACTGGCCTGTTCGTCCATGCGGATCAAGTAACCTTCTGGAGAAATGCGGTGATCATCAAAAGAAAAATATACCGACTCCATACTAGGATAATCGCGCTCCAACATGTCAACCGCGTTTTCTACTTTCTCATGCTCAAAGCGAATGTCTTCTTCTTCAAAACGGGCTTCGTAGCTGCTCACTTTTTGATTTGCGAAAGCATCCAGGTTCACCAAGCTCAATGTCGATTCGCCTTCCCACAAGGGGGCATTCACGAAGTAAGCTGCGGCCAAAAGTGGAATGGCCAAGACGGCTACTTTCCAGTACTGACGCTTTTTCTTGGTGGCAACAACAGTAATTTCAGGTTCCTTGTTGGTGTCAATGGAAACAACGGGCGTTGCCTTCTCTTCCGTCGGAACTTCAACAGCTTCAATCAAATTTAAAGCCACTGGAGCTAGTCCGTAAGACGACTGTAAGAAATTCACCTGATTGTTTGGAATGAACTGCCAAGCTTGGTTTTCATTCAGATAAAGGATGCCCACGTTTTCAAACTCAATGCGTTTTCCATTGAGCAAATCGCGCTTCAAATCAGCCACATGTTGCTTCACCAATTCTAGGGCATCGTCGTAGCTCAAACCTTGGTCTTGCGCCACTTGATTTACGAGTAGTCCGTCGTTGTTGATGAGGTGTTTATTGAAACTCACTTGCTTGCTCGGAGGAACAATGATGTGTTTCCGTGGGTGAATGTGCGCTGGCTTGAGGTTGGTTACAAATCCACCAAACTGAGGAACAATCACACAATCGTGATGAAACAATAAAACGTGTATGTAGTCTGAAATTAGGGGCATAGTAAAGTCAAAAATACAAATTTTAGCGTCAATCCTGAGGCATTTCGCGCAACACTTTTGCCAAATCCTCAGGCGTATCGATACTGGGCGATTCGAAACGGGTGATTCCGACGTGAATAGCATAGCCGTTTTCGATCCAGCGCAACTGCTCCAAGGACTCGGCGATTTCTAAAGACGACTGTTCGAGGTGACTGATTTCATGCAGAATGTCTGAACGGTAGCCGTAAATGCCCAAGTGCTTGTAGTACTGATGTGCACTCAACCAATGTTCGGCGGTTTTATTTTTGAAGAAGGGAATGGGGCTTCTACTGAAGTAAATGGCTTGGTTGTTCTTATTGAGAATGGCCTTCACTTTGTTGGGGTCGAGCAGGGTGCTGGTGCTCGATATGGGTTTCACCAGTGTAGCAATGGGCGCACCTTGTTTTAAAAGCGCGGCCACCTGGTTGATTTGTTCCGCCTGAATGAAGGGCTCATCGCCTTGGATGTTCACCACCGCGCCAACACTTTTCCCGAGTTTGACTACGGCTTCTTGGCAGCGATCGGTGCCGCTTTGGTGGGTGTTTTGGGTCATTACGACTTCACCTCCAAAATCCTTCACGGCTTGGGCAATGCGTTCGTCGTCTGTGGCCACCACCAATCCGGAGAGTTCTTCCGCCTTTTGGGCTTGTTCATACACACGTTGGATCATGCTTTTGCCGTGGATCATGGCCAGGGGTTTGCCAGGGAAACGCGAAGAACCATAGCGGGCGGGGATAACTCCGAATATTCTCATTATAAGGTAAGGGTGTATTGGATGGTGGTAATTCTTGGTGATTCAATGGCCAAAGGTCGGATACTGTACTCTCTATTCAAAAGATTTCCTACAACCAACATCAATCGGTGCTTTTCTTTGAAGGTATAACCCAAGCGCATGTCCACAACATAGTCGCCGGTATCGTGCTCTGCTCTAAAATTGCGTAAACCAAAATCGGCCAAGCCCAGCTCTTCAATGTCCAAGAAAGCTTTGTCGATGTTCTGCATTCTGCTGTTGTAGCGCACACTTACGCCTAAAGTAATTTCCTCTCGCTGTGCTTCAATGTCGAAACGCACCAAGTGTTGGAGTCGGTATTTTAATATATCGTTACTGGTATCAGAAGAAGTTGTTCTGTATGATGCAGGCAAAGCGCCATCGGCATAAATCAATTCTGGAGTCAAACTCACGGGATTGGTGAAGGTGTAACCGCTGAGCAAGTTCAAGGTGGTTTTTCCGATGGTCCCCGTTCCAATGATGGTGGCTTCGAGTCCGCTAACACGACTCTGACCGGTGTTCAAACTTTTAAAGCCAATTCCACCCAAGGGAGAGGTGAGCGGATTGCCCCATTGACCGAAAGTAAATTCAATAAAGTTGTCGTATTCCTGCCAAAATGCAGCGAGGTCGATGAAGCCTTTGAATTCGCCAATCTTAAAGCCTTGTTTGACACCAATTTCTGCCGACCACGACTCTTCTGCTTGGAGTTCTTCGTTGGGGTAAATTACGAGCAATCCAACGGCGGTATTGATGAATTTTTCGGCGATGGTGGGGAAACGGAAACCTTGTCCGTAAGAAGCGCGCAAAAAGGTTGCCTGTCCTAAATCATAAGAAATTCCACTTCGAAAAACGGGCTTGCTGTCTGATTCCCCGTTGATTTCAAAATACTCATAACGCACCCCCGCGCTGAGGGTGAGTTTGTCTTTAAAACGCTTGTCTATTTGAGCATAAGCGGCCATGTTTTTTGCAACATTTACAACATCATCTCCCCCTTCAATCCCCGAGAACAATTGAGAAATACCTTCGGTGTAGGTTCCCGTAACTCCTGTGGTGAGGGTGAGTCCTTTTAAGGTTGAGGTAGAATCAAAACTTTGTTGAAATTGGTACTCGCCGTAGAGCACATCTGAGAAGTTCCCTTGGTTGTTATCGTTATCGTTATCGAGCTTTTGCCAGCGCGTTCTCAAGCGGTGTTTACTTCCGTTGGGCGCAAAGTATTCCACAAAGGGGTCAACGGTTCCAATCACTTGTTTGGTTCGGGTGGCGCTTCCTTCGAAGGCACTGTACAAACCGGTGGTGTCGTTGTCCCAAAGCAAGGTGGCCAAGGATTCGCCCTTCATCCAACTGGTGTTTACGCCGTAGTTCAAGCCTTTGATGTTCTTGGAGCGTTGACGCAAGGAAAGGTTCAAACGAGCACGGCTGTCGGCATCATAACGGTTAACGTCAAAAGGGTTGTATTTGGACGATGCAGCTTGTCCGGTAGAGTCGATGATCGGACCCAAATAACTGTCGTTCCCCAAAAAGTTTCCACCCACCACGAGGTCCAAGTTTCCAATTTGTCGAGAGTGGAGGAAGTTCATCCCGCTGCGAATACCGTTGCCGCTCCAGTACTTTCCTTCTGCGGTTTCTGGTGTAGAAAACACTCCGCCAAAAACGTTGATTTTGGTTACGGGCTCAGCTTTTGGATAAGCGGTTCTAATGTTGATAACTCCAGACAAGGCGGCGCTTCCGTAGAGCACAGAACTCGCTCCTTTGATCACCTCAATTTGCTCTACGTTCTCCACGGGCAGAAAGCCCCAAGATGGTCGGCCAGCATCACCGCTCAGCATGGGCAGGTCATCAATCAAAATCATTACCCGAGACCCTGCTCCGAAAGAATATCCGCTTCCACTTCGAATTTGCGGTTCGCCGTCAACAATGCTCACGCCCGGACTCTGTTGCAGGAGGTCGTCCATGGAAGTGGTGTTTTTATTTTCAATGAGTTGGGGTGAAAGCACGTCCATCGACACCGTTACTTCGCTTAAATCCTGCTCAAATTTCCCTGCAGAAACCACCACAATGTCCAAATTGAAGTTGCTCGGTTTTAGGGCGATGTTAAGTTGTAAGCTTTGTCCTTCCGTGAGGGTAATTTCCTTCACTTGTTTGTCGTAACCAATAAAGCTGAAGCTAATTTTATGAGTTCCTGGTGGGAGCTTCAGCTCATAGTTTCCATCAATATCGCTCGTAATTCCTTGTCCATCTTGGTTAAAGACACTAGCTCCAGGAAGTACTGTTTTATTCGACGCATCAGTGATTGTTCCTGTGATGCTCGCTGATTGGGCGAAGGCCGAGGCACTGCCAATAAGGATAAAAATAAGGGTAAGAAATCGCATTTTTGTTCAAGGTTATTCTACAAGTATAAGAAATCCCTTCATTCACAAAGTTATTCCCACGCGTCTTTCATCATTACTTAGTTTCGCCGAATGGATTTAGATGAACGTTCAGTTTTGGCCATTGCCCTGTCTTTTATTCAGGGAATTGGTCCGGCCAACACGAAAAAACTCTTGGCTCATTTTGGTGATTTGGAGACTTTTTTCTTGGCGAAGCGGAAAGACTTAAGGGCCATCAACGGTTTGCCTAAGGTGGCAGTAGATAGTTTTTTCGACGACGGGGTAAAAGACCGAGCGAAGGCCGTTTACGAGCGCTTATCTAAGATGAGTGCTCAGGTGCATTTGATAGGCGATAAGAGTTACCCTTATCGGCTCTCATGGTGTAACGATGCACCTGTAGTACTCTTTACTAAGGGCAAGGCACAAGTGAATTCGTCTAGGATGATTGCGATTGTTGGAACCAGGCAAATATCTGATGAGGGCAGGTTGATTTGTGATGAATTGATTGTGCAGCTTGCCGCTTATGGGGCAACTGTAGTGAGTGGATTGGCTTACGGAGTGGACATTGTAGCGCACCGATCTTGCCTTAAAAGAGGCGTGCCTACCCTGGCTTGTTTGGCGCACGGTTTGGACCGCATTTACCCGGGAGCGCATCAAATTGATGCCAAGCGCATGCTCGACGATGGCGGCTGGGTAAGTGAGTATTTGCCGGGAGTAATGCCCGATCGCAATTTCTTCCCCAGTAGAAATAGAATTATCGCCGGATTGTGTGATGCTACTTTGGTGGTGGAAAGCGGAATAAAAGGCGGTTCTATGATTACCGCCCGTTTGGCCAATTCCTATCAGCGGGAAGTCTTTGCCATTCCTGGAAGTTTGAAATCGAAATACAGTGAGGGGACCAACTTCCTCATCAAGAATCTGGAGGCGGCACTCGTTACTTGCGGTGAAGACATCGCCAAGCACTTGAACTGGGAGAGCGTTCAAGCGAAGGCTGTTCAACTTCAATTAGACCTCAACGATAATGAGCGGAACATTCTTTCTTGTTTGCCCTCGGGAAAATCGCTTCATATTGATGAGCTCAGTTTCCAAGCCAAATTAACGCGAGGAGAATTGATGACGGTCTTGTTGAACATGGAATTAAAAGGATTGATTTCCACTAAGCCCGGGAAGCATTTCGCTCGTCTGTAGCGTCGCCTTTTTGATTACTTGTAATTTCAGAGATACTGCCTGCAATTTGACTCACAAGGTGTCTTCGTTCAAGGTCGTTAAGGCTCGAACGAAGACGATTAATTTGAGCTTTCAGTTGATTCGAAAAAGTAAGGTTGGCATAGGGCTGAATCTTCAAAAGATAACTGTTCACCAAGGTGTAGCACAACATCCAACGTTGCTCTTGAGCAGCGTTTTTCAATAAATTAGAAGTGTTTACTGCTTCTTGGTTAATGGTGTTGATGATGGCATTTCTAAACGCCATGTCTTTGCCAGAGATCTTCGTTATAAGTTGTAGGTTCAGCATGTCTTGTTTCATTTATTGATACAAGTTTAGACACATTCTTAAGTGTTTGAAGTAAGCACGTCACTTCAATGCACGTAAGTTTTGTCTGACAAGAGGGATGCGGCCAAAAGGCCAAGCTAAAAAAGGAGGGCTAGTAGTTCTTTAATGCGTCTTTAACTTCAGAGAATGAGTTCTGACAAAGGCGGTCGGCGGTATTGATGAGCTCAGGTATGGGATCAATACCTTCCTGATTTTTGATGATGCGCTCAATGCTTTGAAAGGCGCTATATCCATCGTTAAAGCCAATGGTGAAAGAGCTGGACTTCAATTTATGCGCGTAATAGCGCACCATGGTCCAATCTTCCTTTGCGGCATGATCTTTCAGCTTATTGAAATCCAAAGGAGCGTTTTCAAGATACACCTCGAGGATTTCTTTGATGAAAGCCGGATTGTCTTTAGAAAGTACTTTTAGGTTGTCAAGGTTAATCACTGGAGATTGTAGTTTCTTCTGTATAGATATGAAAAATCGCACACAAATCAAAGCTTAATGAGCAGATTCCTCGTCTTCTTCAGAAGGGTTTAAAGTTGAGTTAGTTCCTTTTTTTTCATCTTCGTTTTCTGCTGTATTTTGCGCAGCAGCTTCCTCGTGTACGAAAGCAAATTCTGAGGTTCTTTCATCTCTTTTCACGGAGTACACACCAAATCCGTTCTGTATTAATGAAATGGTCATCACAATGCTTGTCACCATAATCACAAGAAGTAATATCCCTTGATCAAATCCATCGTGTACATACTCTGGGTGACCAGAATAAATTTGGAAGTACAAGAGGATGGTAATCAAACCTCGAGGAGCAATATACAACATTGGGAAGGTGTCTTTTCTAGCAAATAACATTAGAAAGAGGAACCTCACGAGATAGAGAATAACCACGATCACTAGGCTGTAGAAGATCACCGACCAGTTCATAAGGCTGCTCAGAACAATGGTAATTCCGAAAATGACGAAGAAAAAAGTTCTGATGACGAATGCCGTTTCCAAGGTAAGTACGTGGAAATCTTTTGTGATGGACTCTATTTTCTCATCGTTCACCAATTGCCGCATGCGCTTCACAAAAAAGAGTTTGTGGTTGTTGAGCATGAGTCCGAAAGCCAGCACCAAAATCAAAGGCGAAAGGTGTACAAGCTTTTCAATAGCATAAATGAGTAAGAGTACGGCAATGGTGAGGAAGAGCTTGACGTTTCCGGTGATTTTTTGAAGCATGAACACCATCACGTAGCTCACTAAAAGGCCTAAAACGATGGTTACACTGATGTTCACTCCCACGTTTTTCACTACCGTCCATACAGAACCGGCGTCTTCATTTCCAAGGAGCAAATAGAAGAACATGATGCCAAGGATGTCGCTAAAGGTGCTTTCATACACCATAAATTCTTTCTGCATTTGCACCAAGCCTCCAACACTTGGAATAATAATGGCCGAACTCATGATGCTGAGTGGGATGGCATACACCAAGGCATTGAAGAAATCATCAAAAAAGATCCAATACAAAAATCCTGCAATGCCAAATGAACTAAACAAAAGCGCCCCCAAAGCCACCAACATGGACTTCCAGATGATGGGCCACTTGTCTTTTCTCAACTCTAAATCGAGGGCGGCTTCAAGTACGATGAAAATGAGTCCAACGGTACCCAAGACCTCTAAAATGAGTCCTTCGTAAGGCAGCTTACTCAATCCGAAATAAGGAAAACTTTGTTTGATCAACACGCCCAAAATGATGAGCAAAAGCACGCTTGGAATATTGGTTTTGCGCGAGATCACGTTCGCGAAATAGGAGAAGATAATTACGAGTGAGGCCGCAATTACGAGGTAGTAAGCGTTGATATCGATGGTCATGTTAAAAGTCTTCGTCTACAGCATTTTCCCGGGTTCTCGGGGCCTTCTTTTTTTCGCCTTGCTCTTCTTTTTCAGGCTTCGAAGCAGGCGTGTCCTTCGCCGCTTCACTCATTTCTTTTGCCTGCGCTATCTTGAGTTGTTCTAAGATTTCTGCACACAGCGGAATAAGGTATTCATTTTTTAGGTGGGCCAGTTCATAGTTGCTCGTATTGGTGCTTCTACTCACTAAACCGCTATGAAGTTCTTCTCCATTTCGCTTGTACAAAGCGTAATGCAAGGCAATGGTTTTATACCTCACTTCTCCAGGAGCTACACTGGTGTAGTGGTCTATTTTAAAATCTAATTCAGAAATGATACACATCACTTGAGCATTGCTTCCCTCAAACAAAGACTGAACTATTTCGGCCTCCAAAACGGGCTTCATGTAGTGGGGTGTTTTGCTTCGCGATGATTTGATTTCTCCTCCCTGAACGCCTGCATTGCGAATAAACGGACTCCTTTTTTCGGCACTTTTTGCTTTTGCTTCATCGCTTGGAACAGGCAAATAGCGATAAGCTAAATGAGGTAGCAGGGCATAGGGATATTGGTCAAAATCATTGTTTAATACCACCCCTTCAACACTTTGAAAGGATTCCAAAAGCAATTCTTGGAGCGCTGCAATCATGGCTTCGTCTTCCAAGTTGTTTTGCTTGCACATCGGTGGGTGCAGGTCGGAAATTAACATCTTCGGCTCAAAAGGAACTACCGTTAAGTAGGTTTCTCGAACAAAATAGGAACTTCCTACAGCCGCTCTGGTTTGATCTTGAGCAAAGTTTGCTGAAGCCCAAAGCAATAAGATCACAATCAAGTACGCCTTTTTCATGTTTTGAAATTACACGAAATAGCGCTGCAAGCTGATTCGGGTTTTCAATCTTATCCTAATTGAAATGTTAAGAGCTAGAATCCTCCAGTGAAGACCTTAAACAGATCGTTCCCTAAGGCAAGCACCATGAGCCCTAAAAGCAAGACCACACCAACGATTTGCGCTTTCTCCAGCACTTTGTCTGGCGCCGGTTTCCCCGCTATGATTTCGTAAATCAAAAACATGATGTGTCCGCCATCCAAAGCGGGAATGGGCAAAATGTTCATGAACGCGAGAATCAATGATAAAAAGGCCGTGTTTTTCCAGAAAACTTCCCAATCCCATTCCGGACTAAAGATGCTTCCTAAGGTGACAAACGAACCTACTTCTTGAACGCCTTTTTTGCTGAAGATGAAACGCAGGCTCAAAACATAATTTTGAAGGGTTTCCTTAGCGATAGAAAAACCACTGGTAATGGCTTCACCAAAGCTGTATTCGATTTCAACAAACTTGAAATCCTGCTCTTCGCGAGCGCGACCATAACCAATTCTACCGTCGGCACTTAAAACAATGTTGGCCTCCTGATAAACGCCATTGCGCTCCCATCCAACAAGCACGGTGTCTGAAGTGCTTTTCGCTAATTCGCGAACAAAGGCATTAAAATAAGGGCTCTCAACATCATTAATACGAACAATTTCATCGCCAACTTGCAAACCGGCCTCGGCCGCAGGGTAGCCTTCATCAAGGCTGATGACCTTGTTTAAGAACTGAATCTCAAGCGGGTTTTTGATGCCGCTGTCGATCATGAACTGACCAAAATCACCCGGTAATTTGACGTCCATTCGCTGACCATTGCGCTCAACTTGCACCGTACTGGCATCACCCAGAAAAAGATCTTTTCTAATATCATTCACGTTGGTAACGTCCACCTGATCAATCGCTACAATGTTGTCTCCGTTTTCAAAACCGAGGTCAATCAGCTGTTCGTTGAAATAAAGTCCGTGCTGCAATTCAGAAGGTGGAAGTTCTTTTTCACCATAGGCAAACAAGACCATCGAGTAGATGATGTAGCCAAGAATTAGGTTCACTGTAACTCCACCGGCCATGATGATGAGGCGTTGCCAAGCTTTTTTGGATCGAAATTCCCAAGGCTGTGCCGGTTGTTTCATGGCTTCGGTGTCCATCGACTCGTCAATCATCCCCGCAATTTTCACATAACCACCCAATGGAAGCCAGCCAATTCCGTACTCGGTTTCACCTTTCTTGAACTTGAACAAAGAAAACCAAGGATTGAAGAAGAGGTAGAATTTTTCTACCCGTGTTTTGAAAAGTTTAGCTGGTATAAAATGCCCCAATTCGTGCAGTACCACAAGGATTGAAAGACTTAAAATCAGCTGAGCAGCTTTTATTAGAACGATCATGCTTTGAAAATGAACCCCAAAATTAACAAATGCAAGCAAGCACCGCCGAAGACAAGCCATTATTTCACTAATTTTTGGAAAAGCAGCACTTTTAATGAAATTCCGGCGTAGTCTTCATACGAATGGCTAATTTTGAACGTCCTATCGAAACAGCACCCATCATGGCAAAAAATACGTCCAAGAAAAACACCAAACAGCAGCCCAAACCGAAGTACGGGAAATTCATTTTTCTCTTTTGGCTTGTGGTGCTTGCCCCATTTATTGGCTTAGGTGTTCTATTGATGTTAGCATCTGCTAGCGATTTACCCAACACGGAGGCACTCGCCAACCCAAAAACCAATCTAGCTACTGAGGTATACACTTCAGACAACGAGGTGATTGGTCGGTACTACAGAGAGAACCGTTCCGACATCAAATACCAAGATTTACCGCCCCATTTGGTGGAAGCCCTGGTGGCCACTGAAGACGCGCGCTTCTGGGACCACAGCGGTGTGGATTTTCAAGGACTCATTCGCGCTATTGCCTACATGGGGAGCAAAGGTGGTGGTTCAACCATCTCTCAACAATTGGCGAAACTGCTCTTCACGAAGGAATACGAAGGTGTGAGTTTTATCGAAAGGGCTTTGCTTCAAAAACCAAAAGAGTGGATCATCGCTAGCCGATTAGAACGTCAGTACACTAAAGAAGAAATCATTGCCTTGTACCTCAACCGTTACGACTTCCTCAACCAAGCGGTGGGCATCAAGTCTGCGGCCTATATCTACTTCAACAAGCCGGTGAACGAGCTGAATGTGGAAGAGTCGGCCATGTTGGTAGGGATGCTCAAAAACTCTTCACTCTTCAATCCCTTGAGAAGAAAAGAACTGGTAGAGAAACGACGCGAAGTGGTGCTGTACCAAATGACCAAGTTCGGTAATTTGAGTGAGCAGGAATACGATTCTTTGCGCGTGCTTCCAATGGGCCTTAACTTTCAACGTGTAAGTCACGATGAAGGAATGGCGCCCTACTTCAGAGAAACTTTAAGGGCGGAATTGAAGCGCATTTTGGGTGAAAAGGATGAAGACGGGAAACTCGTTCGCACCAAAGCCGATGGCAGTGAGTATGATCTTTATGGCGATGGCTTGAAGGTGATTACCACCATCGATTCTCGAATGCAAGCCTATGGCGAGTTTGCAGTGAAAGAACACATGAGCAATGAACTGCAATTGGCCTTCAACAAAGACCTCAAAAAGCGAAAAGACAAAAACTACCCCTTTTATAACGGCATTCAAGATAAAGACACAGAACGCATCTTAAACATCTCCAAGAAACAATCAGAACGCTACAAAATGCAAACAGGAAAACTTTGTCCTGATTGTAAACGACCGGCCTTCTACATCATGGGGCAAAAGGTGGATGGAAAGAACATGTGGCATTGCGACGAAGAAAAGGGCGGATGCAGTCACCTATGGCCAAAACCTAGCGATAAAGAAATCGACGAGAACTTCGATACACCAACAAAAATGAAGGTGTATGGATTGAAGGGCTTTATTGATACCACCATGACGCCCATGGACAGTATCAAGTACCACAAGACCTTTTTGCATGCCGGACTTTTAGCTGTTGATCCCAAGAGTGGTCATGTTAAAGCTTGGGTAGGAGGCGTTGATTACAAGCAGTTTCAGTACGACAATGTGTACCAAATGCGCCGTCAAGTAGGCTCTACCTTTAAGCCTTTTGTTTATGCTTCTGCCATCCGTTTGGGCTTGCACCCTTGCACGGAGTTGCCGAATCAGAAGATTTGCATCGATATGCCTTCCGGACAAGAACCTTGGTGTCCGGACAACTCAGATTTCAAGTATGGAGAGATCGTTACCCTAAAATACGCCCTCGCCAACTCCATGAACACCATCACCGCCAAGCTGATTAAAGATTATGGTACCGACATCGTGCGCACCACAGCAGCGAACATGGGGATCACCAGCAATGTGCCCAATGTGCCGTCCATTGCACTAGGAGTAGCGGAGTTGTCGCTTTACGAAATGGTGGCCGCCAATGCCGCGCTGGCCAACGGCGGGGTGTACATTGAGCCGAGCTACATTGTGCGAATTGAAGACAAGAACGGCAACACCATCTACGAACCGGAGCTGAACATTCGCCAAGGACTTGATGAGTACACCGCTTACATGACCGTTCAAATGATGAAAGGTGTTGTGGATGGAGCTTACAATAAAGAGCTTGGAAAACGAAGCGGTACCGGAATGCGTTTGCGCATGGATTTGGAAAGCAGGGATTACGATGGAATAAAGGCCCCCATGGCGGGGAAAACCGGTACAACTCAAAACAATACCGACGGTTGGTTCATGGGCTTAACCCCTGATCTCGTAACGGGAGTTTGGGTTGGTGCAGCCGATCCGGCGGTGCGTTTTTCTACCACCAGTCTCGGACAAGGAGCCAATACCGCGCTTCCAATTTATGGTTATTTCATGAAGAAGATTTATGATGATAAAGCGCTGGCCTTTCCTCAAAACGACTTTAAAGCGCCCGAAGGTTATGAAGCCGAAAGCTTGAACTGCGATGAGTTTAGCGACCCTGCAAATTCTGCTATCTTTGGAGAAGGTGATGGCGGCTTTATGGAAGAGGGGGAAGAAATTTTTGAATAAACACACACAATGGCAATACATAAAGTAGTGAGTAACGCTCAAGAAGCTTGCGAGGGAATTGAAAGCGGAATGACGCTCATGTTGGGCGGTTTCGGGTTATGTGGAATCCCAGAAAATTCAATTGCTCACTTGGTGAAAATGGGGGTGAAAGACCTCACCTGTATCTCCAATAATGCCGGGGTGGATGATTTTGGCTTGGGCCTTTTATTGCAAGGGAAGCAGATCAAAAAAATGATTTCTTCTTATGTGGGTGAAAACGATGAGTTTGAACGACAAATGCTCAGCGGAGAACTCGAGGTGGATTTGATTCCTCAAGGCTCTTTGGCCGAACGCTGCAGAGCGGGAGGTGCTGGAATTCCGGCCTTCTTTACTCCAGCAGGTTATGGAACCGAAGTGGGTGAAGGTAAGGAAGTGCGCGTTTTTAAAGGGAAACCACACATCCTTGAACATGCACTCACGGCAGATTATGCCATTGTAAGAGCCTGGAAGGGCGACACCGCGGGCAACTTGATTTTCAAGGCTACGGCCCGAAATTTCAACCCAGTAATGGCCATGGCAGGGAAAATTACCATTGCCGAAGTAGAAGAACTCGTGCCCATTGGTGAACTCGACCCCAATGAGATCCACACGCCAGGGATTTTCGTTCAACGCATTTTCCAAGGAAAGAGCTACGAAAAGAGAATTGAACAACGAACTGTAAAACCACGCTCATAATTCCAAGACCATGTTAGATAAGAACGGTATCGCGCAGCGCATTGCGCAAGAACTACAAGACGGCTACTACGTGAACCTCGGAATTGGTATTCCTACACTCGTTGCTAACCATATTCCACAAGGCATTGACGTGGAGTTTCAAAGCGAAAACGGCATCCTAGGAATGGGGTCTTTTCCTTTTGAGGGTGATGAAGATGCCGACTTGATTAACGCAGGAAAGCAAACCATTACGGCATTGCCAGGAGCGGTGTTTTTTGATAGCGCCATGTCTTTTGCGATGATTCGAGGACAACACGTACAATTAACCGTACTCGGTGCCATGGAGGTGAGTCAGAACGGCGACATCGCCAACTGGAAAATCCCAGGAAAAATGGTGAAAGGCATGGGAGGAGCCATGGATTTGGTGGCGAGTGCTGACAATATCATTGTGGCCATGATGCACACCAACAGAGCAGGAGAATCCAAACTCTTGGCCGATTGCAGCCTACCCCTTACCGGAGTGGCCTGTGTAAAAAAGGTGGTGACCAACCTCGCTTGTCTTGAAATCAAAGACGGAGCTTTTCACTTGCTCGAACGTGCCCCAGGGGTAACGGTGGAAGAAATCAAGGCCGCAACGGCAGGTAAACTCATCATTCCAGATGAGGTGCCGGAGATGAAACTTTGATTCAAATCTTTCTTTTTTGTTCGCTACGGTGAACGAAACACGTCAAAATCGTTCAGTACGACGAACAAAAAATAGCAAAAACGTTCACTCGAATGAACATAAATGACTATTTTTTTTGAGGTGTTATGGTGAATTTAGATGCATTAAATGAGTTTTCAGTAATGTGCTAGCCTTTCACCTCAATGGCCACAAAATCGCTCTGACCACCAATGGGCGGGTTGAATTTGATGACCCTTACGGTGCAGTGCTGAATCATCGGGATTTCGGATTTGAGTCCGATCAAAATCCTACCCCCAACGTGCTCGATGAGCTTCGAAGGGATGGCCATTTCGCGGCGTACAATGCGGTGAACATCAACGTAATCCACGGTTTTTGTGAGGTCGTCGTTCTTTACGGCTTCGGAAAAGTCGCATTCCAAACGCACATCTACTTGAAACGGACCACCAATGGCGGTTTCTTCGGGCATGCAGCCGTGGTGGGCGTGCATGCGGATGCCATTCACTTCAACTACACCCATGCTTCAGCAATTTTCATCCCTTCATCCATGCGCTTCAAGCTTTCTTCTTTGCCCAAGAAAGCAGCAATCTCGTACATCCCTGGTCCGCCAGCTTCACCGGTCAACAACAAACGAAAACCGGGCAACACCGCGCCAAAACCAAGCTCTTTCTCTTCCAAGAAGGCCTTGAAGTTGTGCTCAATAGTGGCCGCGTCGAAAGGTGCTGTAGCAGCAAGTACTTCGCGCAGAGCGCCCATCACTTCCGGCGTATTGGCCTTCCATTTTTTCTTGGTGGTTTTTTCGTCGTAGCTCGCAGGCGCTTCAAAAAGATAAGTAGCTTCTGTCATTTGATGCAAGAACTGAACGCGCTCTTTCAACAAGAGTACCATGCTCAAGGCTTGTTCTTCGCTCACGCTTCTTCCTTTGGCTTCGAGTAAAGGCAAGAGCTGCTTTACCAAAGCGGCATTATCGGTTTCGCGCAAATGCGATTCGTTGAACCAGACTGCTTTTTCAGGGTTAAATCGTGCTCCAGACTTCACCACACGCTCCAAAGAGAAGTCTTGAACGGCTTCATCCAAAGAATACAGCTCCTTTTCTGTTCCTGGGTTCCAGCCCAAAAGCAAAAGCATGTTCAAAAAGGCCTCTGGTGAATATCCAGCTCCTTGATAACTGCTCCATGTTTCGCCACTACTTGGATCGGTCCAGTTCAAAGGAAATACCGGGAAACCGCCTTTTTCGCCATCGCGTTTGCTGAGTTTACCGTTTCCAGTGGGTTTTAAGATCAAGGGGAGGTGAGCAAAAGTAGGGGCGCTCCAGCCGAAAGCTTCATACAAAAGCACGTGCAATGGAGCAGAAGGCAGCCATTCTTCACCACGAATCACATGAGTAATTTCCATGAGGTGATCGTCCACAATGTTGGCCAAATGGTAGGTGGGCATTCCATCACCCTTCATCAATACTTTATCGTCCAAAACCGCCGTGTTGAATTTTACTTCTCCACGAATGGCATCTGTAAAAACCACCTCACGATGAGCGGGCATTTTAAAACGAATCACCCAATTTCCTTCGGCAATGAGGGCGTCTGACTCCACTTTCGGTAGGTTTTCGCTGTTGCGCATCTCTATTCTTGTACTGGCATCGTACTGAAAAGTAGTCTTGTTTTCCTCTGCCAAAGCGCGTTTTGCAGCAATGGTGGCTTCATCATCAAAAGCATAATAGGCCCATCCCTTTTGAACGAGTAAATCGGCATATTTGGCATACAAACCTTTGCGTTCGGATTGGCGGTATGGTCCGTAAGCACCAGGGTTTTCCGGACTCTCATCGGGTTCAATGCCGCACCATTTTAGGGCTTCTACAATGTATTCCTCTGCGCCCGGTACAAAACGGTTTTGATCGGTATCTTCAATTCTTAGGATGAAGGTGCCGCCGTGTTTTTTGGCGAAAAGGTAGTTGTACAAAGCCGTGCGAACTCCCCCCATGTGAAGGGGCCCTGTTGGACTTGGTGCGAAACGAACGCGAACTGCATTTGGAGTCATACTCATGAGTGATTTGAGCCGCAAAGGTAGTGATTCTCTCTACTTCGCATCGCCCCAAAAAAAGCTCATTTTCCTTCTCCGCCCTTCAAATATTCGTCGCTAAAATGTTGTCGCTTTTTCTCCTGAGCAAACTTCTCTTGATTGTAGGCTGAGGAGGAATTTTTAGGAATCGATAAGCTTTGCCACTCGTTGCCTTTGATCATGCGGGCGGTAAACACAATCTGACCCACATGGTAAGCATAGTGGGCAAGTTGACGTTGAATGGCTTCTGTGATGCTGTGGCCTTGATTGCGGATATACACCAGCTGATCAAAATTGCTTTCATCAATGCTGTCTAAGGCTTCAAAGAGGCAGCTCCAGCCTTTTTCCCACTCTTCTAGCAATGCTGTTTTGTTGTTGATGTTCGCTTCGAACTCCTCATCGCGCTGGCGCCAAGGTTTTTCACCGTCTTCAGTGAGGAAATTGGTCCAGCGAGATAGCATGTTCCCCACGAGGTGCTTTACCATAATGGAAATTGAATTGCTCTCCGGATTGAATTGCCAGAGCAGGTCTTCATCGCCAAGCTGAGAAATGGCCTTTTCACCCAAGAGTTTGTAGTATTCAAATTGTTTGCGGCTGCTTTCGAGGTAGTTGGTGGTGAACATTTTCTCAGAGTTGATGCTTTAAGGTAGCCAGAAATTCGGCACGATTTAAATTGGACTGATTGGCTTCAGGAATTTATTCAAGAGGCGTCGTCCTCACCGCTATCCAACTCCAAAAAAGTGGTGTTGGGCAGCGCGTTTCCAGCGATTCCTTTGATGGACCCAAAGAGCGCCCCAATGTTCTCTTGTACTGCCCAAATTTGCTTCTCGCGCACTTTCCACATCTTCATCATGGCGCGTTTTTCCGTGTTGAGTTGTTCCAGCATGCCGTTGTAGTTTTCGCTGATGATTTGCACGTTTTGCACAAATTCGTTGCTGGTGAGGTAGTTGTACAGGAGCAGCATTTTATCGCCTTTGTTTTCTTCGGAAGATTTCATGCGGTGCAAGCGCAAGAGCATTTCTCTAAGGGCTAATGAAACGCTGGCCACTTCACGGAAACTGCAAATCCACACCCCGTCTTTTAGTCCGAAATGCTCCATGTCTTTGGGCATGGTTTGGGTAACAATTACCGCAATGTCTGCCTTGCAAGCCACCTGGTCGTTTTTCAACTTCTCAATCCAATCGCCCGAGAAATTCTGAGTTCGTTTGCTTTCATACACAATGCTTCCACACTCTTGTTGCAGTTCGTTTACCACAAACTGAAGGCAATCTGCCCCACGAATGCCTTTCGATACTTCTTCAATGCGGTCAAAAGGATAGCTTCTTGTGAGCAGGTCTTCCAGCGCCAATTCTTGTACTTCACCTTGAAGTTGCATGCTTCCCTGCTCAGCCTTGCGCTTCATTTCCTCGGCGAGTTTCTTATTGTCGTCGATTTGCTTTTGAAGGGAGAGGCGTTCCATTTCAAATTTTTCACGCTCTTTCAAGGCCGCCTTTTCTTCGATGCTCTTTTGTTGTTCGAGCATTTTTTTCTGCACTTCTAGCTCCAATTCTTCCGCCTTTTCTTTCAGAGCTTGTTCTTTTTGCATCATCTCCACCTCTTTTTTTCGAAGGGCGGTATTTTCATTTTTGCGTTTGAGGTTTTCTTCGCGGAGGGCGTCAAGTTCTTGCTGAACCTCTTCTTTGTTTTGCTTCGCGATTTTTTCTCGTTCTGCTGCAAGGGCCAAGTTCAATTGCTCCTTCAAGCGTTCGTTTTGGGCTTCTTTTTCTGCTTGAAGTTGTTTTTCCTGTGCGGCTAAATTTTGGCGTTGTTCATTGAGCTTTTCCGCCTGAATCGCAGCTTTTTGCTCAAATTCCTTTCGAAGACTCGCTTCCAATTTTCCCGCAAGGGCTTCTTCTACATCAAAGGAGTGTCCGCAATTAGGGCAGTCGATTTTATCGTTCATGTCAGGGGTTTTTGGCTTGATTGAGGCTGATGGGCTGTGATTGTATATTTCAGATGAATGGTCAGATACTTTGAAATGGGAAGGTAGGTAAAACCACTGTTTTGGGCAAGGAGGATGTGTTGATGTCTATTCTGAAAAGTATTGGATCTTAGAAGCACTAAGTGATTCTTCTCCATCACCCCAAATACCGATAATGCCCAATGATTTTGTAGTCAAAAAGCACGTCTTCAAACACCTGACCAGCACCTATATTGTGCACAATGAGGTAGCGGCTGCCGAAGAAATTGCGCTCAGATGAAACCACCCCTATGTGAAGCACACCAGCGCCCAAATCCCAACAAACGATGTCACCGGGCTGATAGTCACTACTCTGACTGCTATTCGTGAGCACTTCCCCAAATCGCTCAAAGAAGGTCATGAGATTGGGAACCCGACGATGATCGATGTTCTTGTCTGGTCTGCGCAATCCCCAGCGCTGAGGGTAAAGCGAGAAGTGGGCTTTCATGTCTTCATGTACTTTTTGCTGAAGGTCGATGCCGCATTTTCGATAAGCCCTAACCACCACATCGGTGCACACGCCACGATCTGCGGGAACATCACCCATGGGGTAGGCAATTGAAAAATACGAGGGGTCGTAAACCACCTTGTCTTCAGTGAGCTGTGCCGCAGCCTTGGCTAAAGCTGTAGGAGTGGTTTTTTGGGCGAATAGTGCAGGACCGAAGAGGAGAAAAAGCAGGGTTAGGCGATAAATCATTAAGGTTCTTTTTATTAGTACGAAAGCTCCTGTTATTTTATTACATGAAAGCACAAAAAAAGTCCGCTCTAATGAACGGACTAATTTCTTGCATTGTTTTTCAGTACAAACCTTTGCCTTGCAAATCTAGGTGCTACTTAAGACATCATGAGATGGGCAAATGGCGTATTCTGTAAAGCAAAGTTGATGCCACAATGGCCTGCACTACTTATCCTTTTCTTCGTTCAAGCAAGATCATCATCATCAAGCCCAGCATGATGCGTTCTTGATCGTCTTGATCGATGTCGGCAAGCTTGCTCACTTCGAAGTGCCGACCAAAAAACGACGCTTGTTTTTTGATTTTAGCAACCACCTTGCCATTGAGGTCGGTAACAAGGTAGGCGGGATTAAAGAAGTAGCCCGTGAACATGCCAAGCAAAGGCACTTCACCCAAAAGCGATTCCCAAACCTTCACCCAAGCGTTTTCTTCGTTCACGTGGTACTGAATGTTTTGGTTTTGATCCACCAACTCATAGGAGGTTTTCCAAATCGATCTCCACCCTTTACGTACAATTTTACCCATTTCTTTGCCTTCCTTATCGGTAAAACTGTAGGCTGCGGAAAAGTCCAACCAGCGGTCGGCTTTGATGCGAAATAAGGTATCTGATTTGGATTCGTTGCTGTAAATGAGGATATCTTCCTTGAGTTTGAACATCTTCTGGCGCACATACGCTACGGTTGTACCCGAGGCATCAGTGGCAACAAAGTCGTTGGCTAGAGTGCCAATTTTAAACTTGAAATTAATGGGGAATTGAAGGTCTTTCATCAAAAAAATAGTTGAGCTGCCGAAGTTAATCCCTTTCTTTCAATTACACGTTCTTCAACCAGCCGGCAATTGAAATTCGATTTCTGTTGGGAGCCGGGTGCACTTCGTGTTCCATTTCATCGCTTTTAAAAAACACACAGCGACCGCCAAGAGGGAAAACGCTCTCTACGCGCTGTTCGTCCATGTATAAGGACAAGCGCCCACCTTCACTTTCGTCCCAGCCGTCGTTGAGGTAGAGCACGAAGGAAAATTTGCGTCCTTTTTCACTTTTAAACTGATCGAGGTGGCGTTTGTAAAAACTGCCTGCTTCGTAGCTGGCATAGTGAAATTCAAAGCCGTTCAGTGCGGTGTAACAGGTGCTGTTTAGGTGCTGAATGAAACGCTCCATGCAGGAAATAAAAGCCAGTTCATGTGCATTTTGTTCTTCTACATTAATCCAGCGGATGAGGTCGCCACGCACTTCGGTGTTTTTTTGAAAATCGAAACGCCTACCAATACCGGCGGGGTGCATTTCTCCTTCAGCGGCATAGCGATAGAGGTTCTGCCTCAAACCTTGAACAAGCTCTACAGAAAACAAATTATCGCATACTCCGTAACGCTTCTCGATCAAGCCCTCAACCAAAAGCTCAAAGCCATCATATTCAGTCATATAGAAACAAAAAAATCCCGACAAATAACTGCCAAGATTTGATTGTTTCGACCAAAAGGAGATCTTTTTAATCGTCGCTTAATTTACCAACAAAATCAGGTGTTTGCGAGCGATCGATGTTGCTTGCTTGTGCGTCTCGAATGTTTTTCTGAACGCTAATCACCCCAAAAAGAGCAAGAATGAAGGCAAAAGCATAAAATCCCTTCTCACTGGGGAGTAAATCGGCGTTCCATAAACCAATAATGAGCAATAAAATAGCGAGCACACTGGAGAACCAAGCAATGCCCAGATAGATGTCGGTAATGGGGATGCGTTCCAATCGATCGCGAACGGCCTTTTGCAGCGAAACCACCGCAAAGAGTCCGAACATCAGTACCGTAAAGTAGTATCCTTTTTCGTTCAGGAGCATGTCTGAGCGCCACAAACCAATGTTAAATCCAATGCTTCCTGTGCACAGCGCAATCCACGAAGCGGCCTTGAAGGCGTTTGAAGGTGCTTGTATCATCTTAGCGTTTTTATTTCGCCCTCAGCAGAGCGAAAAGTTCGGAGGCAAAGATGATTGAACTTCCTTGAGCAAGATGAATTACGCTTCAAAAACAGTCCTTATAAATTTGTTTAAATGAACGCTCTAAGCTAGTAAATTGAACACTTTTGATGAGAATAACAGATGTAAGTAAATGGCAATTAGCCCTTTTCTTTTTGCTGTTTTTTCTGGCTGAAGCGCTAGCTCTTTGGCAAGGCGCTTATTCTTTCCATTCGATTTTGCGTCGTTTGACTTCGTTTCTCAGTAAACGTAATTTAACTTCATGAAGGCGCCGAATTTTTGCGGACCAAAGTGCAAGACGAATTCGTGGGTGTAGGCCATACCAGTAAACTCTTTTGCTGCGCGAATCCAGTCGTGCATGTAGGAGTAACGGGCGAAGAACATTCCTTTAGCGAAAATAGCGTGAACGCCGGCCCCACGTTGGTTTCCTCCAATGTACACGTTGCGAAACTCAGAGACCTTGCTGTTGTAATTAATACCGAAAGTGGTGTATTGATATTGCCCACCGGCATACAAAGCAAAGTACTTTCCAATGTTGCTCCCAAAGGCTAATTGCACGGGGAAGAGCTCACCGCGTTCAAGGCGATATTCGGAGTTTTTATACCAACGATCTTTTTCTTTGTATTGAAATAAGGCAGTACCGATATCGAGCAAATAGCTTCCGTTGATGCCGAAATAAACGTGTTTGTTCATCACCTCAGAACTAAACTCCCAACTGGCGCCTGTAATTTGACGAAAGGGATTGTCCTGAAATGCCGCAGCTTGTCCGTTTGGCGCATTTTCAAGCGTAATTACATTGTGGCGGTAGCCCAATCTACTAAGGTCAACACCATACCAATACTCCACTTGAGCAAAGAGGCTAGAAGGAAGTAAAAACAGAAGGAAAATGAGCTTTTTCATTAGCTTGGTTTTGAGAATTGGAAGCGAAATTCGCCGCTTGACCCGCTTTGATCCACAACAATGCAACGCATCACCGATTGAACGGAAAGACCACTAGGCTCTTTTGGAATGACTTCTTCCACGATGTATTGAAACACGATTTCACCCTCAAAATCGCCTTCTTCGGGAGCTACAAGAATTCTGTTGCTGTAATCTTCCTCGAAGTTGGGTGAGCAAAACAACTCGGCAAAACCTGTGGGTGCTTCGAAGCGGTACCTGACCAAGAGGGTATCGCCATTTTCAACTTCGCGTTGGTCAGTGTTGCTGGTTTCGTAAGGCTCATCGTTGATGGAAATGGCTTCAACAAAAACATCTTCTCTGAATTCCATTTTTTCGCAAGAGCTAAAAAGAAGAGAAGCGAGCAACAAGGCGTAAAAAGGCACATGAATTTTCATGCTTCAAAGGTGAAACAAGTGCCCCATGCTTAGCTACGTCAAATGCTGTATTTTGGGCTGAGGTGTTTGTGTTTTGCGAGAAGTGGACAGAGAACAGTGCCTTATTTGAAGGCCTTAAGCACTAATAATGGCTAACACTAACTCCTTGGTGAGTTGCTGCCCGGCGGCTTTTTGCTTGATGTCTTCAAAACTAAAACGGAAATCACACCCCGACTTCCAAGCGCTGCATCCGTAGGCGCTTTTGCCTTTGATGAGTGTTCCTTTTTTGCATTTCGGACAAACGGGCATGCTGCTTTCTTTGGCTGGAGGTGCTTTTTTGGGCGCATCAGCTTCTAGCTTCAACAAGAAATCATCACCCAAAATCACCTTCGCATCTACCTTATTCCCCTCAAGCACAAAGCCCTTTAACTTGGTGGTACTTCCTTTTTCAATCAAACGCTCCACCTGCTTGTCGCTGAGTTTCTTTTCGTGGAAAACAAATGGGAGTCGGAAATCACAGCCCGCTTTCCAAGCAGAACAACCGTAGCTGCTCTTGCCCTTGAGCACTTGTCCTTCTTTGCATTTTGGGCAGCCCATGCTTGAGGCCTTGTTGGCTTTTTCTTTTGTTGCGCTAGGAACTGCAGTTTGAGCAGCTGTTCCTAAGCGGGTGGCGTTTTTTTCCAGACGCACTTCCATCACCAAATCATCCACCATTTTTTTCATGTTGGCGATGAATTGTTTGGCGCTGTATTCACCGTCTTCAATTTCTTTCAACTGCTTTTCCCAGAGTCCGGTTAACTCGGCTGATTTGAGCAATTGGTTTTGAATGGTATCGATGAGCTGAATCCCCATTTCTGTGGGGAGCACTTGTTTTTTTCTTCTTACGGTGTACTTCCGTTTGAAGAGGGTTTCGATGATGTTGGCTCGGGTAGAGGGCCTACCAATACCGTTGGCTTTCATCAAGTCGCGCAGCTCATCATCGTCCACTTGTTTCCCCGCGGTTTCCATGGCACGAAGGAGGGACGCCTCGGTGTAATAGTTGGGCGGTTTGGTGGTTTTTTCTAGGAATGAAGGGGTGTGCGGACCCATTTCGCCCTTAACAAAAGTGGGGAGGATGTTGTCGTCTTCAGATTTTGAGGCCTTGTTTTCATCTTTCGGGAAACACACACGCCAGCCTGGAGTAATGATTTCTTTTCCCTTCGCCACAAAAGGCACTTCTGCCACTTTAGCTTGCACTTCTGTTTTTGACACCGTACAATCGGGGTGAAAAACGGCAATGAACCTTCTTGTGATGATGTCGTACACTTTCGCCTCATCCGTGCTCATGTGTCCTTGTTCACCCGTAGGAATAATGGCGTGGTGATCGGTGACTTTCTTATCGTTAAAAACCTTGGTCGATTTTCTGATTTTCTTCCCTAAAATGGGTGCGGTAAATTCGCCGTAATTGCTCAAACCGCTCAAGATTTTGGGCACCTTTGGGTAGAGGTCGTTGGGCAAGAACACCGTATCTACACGAGGATAAGACACCAACTTTTTTTCATACAGCGTTTGCACCAGCTTTAAGGTTGATTCTGCTGTAAATCCAAATTTGTTGTTGCAATATACCTGCACCGCTGTGAGGTCGAAAAGTTTTGGGGCATATTCTTTCCCTTCCTTTTTACTCACGTCCACCACCTCAAGCTCGGCATCGGCCATGGCTTCGAGGAGTTTTTCACCGTCTTCTTTTTTGGTGAACCTTCCCTCGGTACTGTTGAAAATGGTATCGCGATAGCTGGTTTGAAGTTCCCAATAGGCTTCGGGTTTGAAGTTTTCAATTTCGTAATGCCGATCAACCAACATGGCGAGGGTAGGGGTTTGTACCCGTCCAATTGAGAGCACCTGTTTTTGAACGCCATACTTCAATGTAAAGAGGCGGGTAGCATTGATACCCAGCAGCCAATCGCCAATGGCCCGAGAACTTCCGGCGTAGTACAAGGTGTCGAATTCTTTTTCTGGGCGAAGGTCTTTGAAGCCCTCTTCAATGGCCTCTGTGGTGAGCGATGAAATCCAAAGTCGCTTCACCTCCCCTTTAAACCCAGCTTTTTGAATCACCCAGCGCTGAATCAACTCTCCTTCTTGTCCGGCATCACCGCAGTTGATCACTTCACTGGCGTTTTTAAACAGGCCTTCAATTACCTTAAACTGCCGCTTCACACCACTGTCGTCCATCACCTTGGTTTCGAAACGATCGGGCAACATGGGCAAGGAGTTGAGGTCCCAACGTTTCCAATGCGGCTTGTAATCCTGGGGTGCAAGAAGGGTGCAAAAGTGTCCGAAAGTCCAGGTTACCTGATAGCCATTGCCCTCAAAGTAACCGTCCTTTTTTTGGTCGGCTCCAATGACTTTAGCAATCTCTTTGGCAACACTTGGTTTTTCGGCAATACAGACCTTCATTGTATCAATAATGGAGAGGCAAATTAGTAAAATGACTTCAGTTAAGTTGAGTCGACGAAGGCGAAATATGCCCTTTCTTTCCACAAGATTTGCAGTGAAGAAAGGACTTCTTTTTCTGGGAAGCAGTACTTCTTTGTTACCATTGTTACATTGGGTGTTTCAAAGCTTTCGTAATTTCCGCTTTCATTCGCGAAACCTTGACAATGAAAAAGAAACGCATCGGAATACACGAGCTTTACGCTAAAGATCCCATTGAGGCAGACCGTTTATTATGGGGCAGAGAGAGCGATCCTGCATCTCGAAGAGGCTTTTTAAAGCAGGCCGGACTTGCTGCCATGAGCCTTGCTCTGGGTTCAAAGATTGTGCACGCTAATGAAATGCCTGCCGGACTCATTCCAACCTTGCTTGATCAACCTCAATCTGATTTCGAATTGCCAGGGAAACACCCCGATTTGGTGGTTTTGAATGACAAGCCTTGGAACGTTGAAACTCCAGCGCATTTGTTGGATGACGTCATCACCCCGGCAGATAAATTCTTTGTTCGAAACAACGGCTTGGTTCCTGAAAACATTGATGTGGACACTTGGGAATTGACCATCGATGGGGAGTCCATTCCAGAGCCCATCACCTTTAGCATCGCCCAGTTAAAAGAATTGTTCAAAGCATATACTTACCAACTTACCATTGAATGTGGGGGAAATGGCAGAGCAGAATTCAATCCACCGGCCAAAGGAAATCAATGGTCGACCGGAGCTGTAGCTTGTGCTTCGTGGACCGGTGTGCGCTTAAAAGATGTGCTTGAATACTGCAAGGTGAAATCCGACGCCGTGTACATTGGTTATTACGGGAAAGACTTGCACCTCAGCAGAAACCCGCAGAAAGTGACCATTTCTAGAGGTGTTCCTATCAAAAAGGCCTTGGAAGATGAGACCTTGATTGCTTGGGCCATGAATGGTGAAGATATTCCTGTTTTGAACGGACACCCTTTGCGTTTGGTGATTGGTGGATGGCCGGCTTCGGTGTCGGGCAAGTGGCTAACGCGCATCAGCGTGAGAAACATCATCCACGATGGTTCAAAAATGGAAGCGCCTTCTTACCGTGTGCCGAAGTACCCCGTTGCTCCTGGAGAAACGGTGAAAGATGAAGACATGAAAATCATCGAGGCCATGCCGGTGAAGTCGCTCATTACCTACCCAAAAACCGGTGCTACCGTTAAAAAGGGACAGACCATTAAGTTGCGCGGACACGCTTGGGCGGGAGATTTAGCGGTGAAAGAAATGCACATTTCTGTTGATTTTGGGGCGACATGGCAAAAGGCCAATTTAAAACCTGCGCCCAACCGTTTGGCATGGCAATCGTGGGACGCCAGCATCAGCTTGAAGGAAGAAGGATATTACGAAGTGTGGGCAAAAGCCACCGATGAAAAAGGCATTTCACAGCCCATGGTGGTGCCCGGATGGAACCCCAAAGGATACCTTAACAATGCTACCCACCGAATTGCGCTTAAAGTGATATGAGCAAGGAAGAAAAAGAACTTCGTAAAGACGAACTCGACCTCGTTCAGCGCATTGTCAAGCGCATGAATGTGCTGGTCTATGCCTCCTTGTTTATTGTGCTGGTGGCCATGTTTAACATCATGGCACCCGATACAGCGGAGCGTTGGTTTGGCGAAACAGAAAAAGAAGCCTTGCCTGAAGAAGTAGTGGCGGCCATTTCAGACGACCTTATTGAAAACGGGATTCATGTGAAAACCGGACTCATTGTTGACGATGGTTTTAATCAGGTTAAAGCTACGTGTTTGGCTTGCCATTCTGCCAAGTTGGTCACTCAAAACAGAGCAGATCGCGAAGGCTGGAAGAAGATGATCCGCTGGATGCAAGAGACCCAAAATCTCTGGGATTTGGGTCAGAACGAAGACATTATTCTCGACTACTTAGCAAAAAACTATGCTCCTGAAGACAAGGGCAGAAGAGCTCCACTTAAAAACATCGAATGGTACACCTTAGAAGATTAAGCCTTCTTTTCGTGCTTGCAAGCTTCGTTTCTTGCGCATCGCCAAAAGAAGAAAGCCTAGAAGCTGAAGTGCCAATGAGCGAAGTGCCCACGGAGGAGCTTTGGACCATAGAAGAAGCAAAAGCGCTGCAAGATGAGGTGGTTTTCATTGATGTTCGAAAAGAAAAAGACTTTGTTCTAGCGCACATCCCAGGAGCAAAACAGGTGTGGCGAGACGATATCCAATCCAACGAGTATCCTTACGGTGGAATGGCTGCAGACCGGGAAACAATCAGTGCCTTGTTCTCGAAATTGGGTGTACAAAGCAGTAGTCAAGTACTGCTTTACGATGCCAAGGGCGGTTGTGACGCTGCGCGTTTGTGGTGGTTATTGAAGTCTTATGGTCATGAAAAAGCAGCCCTGTTGAACGGTG
>Ga0209652_1000548_pt1 | contig 31899 bp, 19 predicted proteins | sample SaaInl74LU_5_DNA_FD_184641 | JGI IMG/M metagenome (GOLD analysis project Ga0209652, IMG submission 184641) | Marine microbial communities from expanding oxygen minimum zones in the Saanich Inlet - ESP_74LU_5_DNA (SPAdes) (version 2) | ecosystem: Environmental > Aquatic > Marine > Intertidal zone... | reverse complement strand
CACTACTCAAGCTCTTCATCTGCGTACCGGCTGCGTCACAGCTTTGTAGGTGACCTGATGAGGTCCAATTTGGGATTGTGACAGTACCGCTACTACAAAATCAAAAATCTATTATTCATATTTTAATAGATTTCTCGATTTCATATGCCTCTTATAGCTTTTAATTCAATTAAGGATTCTTCATCATTGTCTCAGGTAGTTATTATAGTTCACAGTGTCTGTTGACAGATAGATATGATGTAGGCAGATCTACGGGAGTAGCGGTGCGACTCACATTGAACTTCGGCTCAATTTTTGCCCAAGCAAATGAAAATCACTGATCTCAAATCCAGCTCAACTCTCAACGGCAGCCAGGCCTCTCTCATCTGACCTACCAGCCTGCTCAATTATTGCAACGACCACATTCAAAATGCCTCAACCCGCACGCCAGCAAGTTCGCCGTGTCGTTGCTGGCCACAGCAGACAATCTAAAAAACAATTATTTCGTCCAGAGACATTCGTCGTCTTGGTCATTTTCGTTCTCGTCATTGCGTGGCTGTCCGCTTTTCTTGGCATTTACCTCCCAGCTGCCAACAACAATACAACCACATCAGCTGACGATACTCATCATCAATTGCTCAAAGGATCAGCTGATAATTCTGCAGCATACGGCTCCGAAGAAGATTTTCCTGATCACTACCTCACTTTCTCCACATCATGTTCTGCCTCTCAGAACTGGCAATCATTCATGCTATTCTTCTTTGCCCACAAAGTGAATCAGCCCGGAGATGTAATTCGCATCGCCTCTGGCTGCTCTGATCAACAGAAACAAGAGCTTGAAGACTTCCACGAGAGTGTCATAAAGAAATTGTCGCCTAACTTTCATGTTCATTTCACTCCGGACTTTACCAAAATCAGCGGCGACAACTATAAATACTACAACAAACCCTTTGGTGTGCGGCATTTCATGACTAATTGGCTGAAGTATGATGAGAGCAACGACAGATTGAAGAATTCCATCATCATGATCTTAGATCCTGATATGATTTTGCTCAGGCCTCTTACATATGATTTTACCTCGTCGAATGTAATGATTCATAGATCAGAAAGAGGTCCTCCAAAGGTAAAAAAGGTTATGCATGGCCAGCCGTGGGCATCTCTGTACGCATTTGGTGATGGACCGTTTAAACAGGATTTGAATTACATATTTAGCAATCACACAGATTCACCTGCATTGAAAGTGACGGACGATGAACGACGCAACAACTACCCTGGCGGCCCTCCCTACATGGCAACTGGGAAAGATATGTGGTCGATTGTAAGTGCATGGACCGAGTTAGTACCCAATGTTCACCATGTCTACAAACACTTGCTAGGGGAAATGTATGGCTGGAGCCTCGGCGCAGCACATGTCGGACTCCCACACACGCTGGCAGAATCATTCATGATATCAGCAACACAAATAGGACGAGGAGAAGGATGGCAATTGATAGATGCCCTGAAAGATGATGAAGTGTGTGAGTATTCAGTCATGAAGGAGTACGAGGACAAATTACCATATACTATGCATTTTTGTCAGAATTACTGGCTTGGCAAGTGGTTCATCGGAAAGTATAGGTTAGATAGCGATTTCTTGAAGTGCGATAAGACGTTGTTGATGGAACCACCGAAGGATATTGCCAAGCAGTTCGACTTTTACATCAAGCCAGGAGGCAAACCATACGGTGTGAAAGAGCCTGTAAGACCTGAAGTAGCGAAGAGAGAGGCATTTATGATTTGCCAATTGATTTCGCGATTCAATGATGCTGCAGCTTGGTTCAAAGATACCACATGCGAAGAAGGGACTGCAAATCACGAGAAATCATTCATATTTCACCATTCCCTTGATCCAGACAATAATGAGGGTGGTGAGAAGAAGGCTAAATGGTAGCCATGATGTAAGTATGAGAGTACAATAAACAATAAGAGAGGTTCTTCTTGCAACACACTATATAATTTTTCTGCCCGTGTGGGAGTTGGACAATTGCCTACATGCCCGCGTGCTGAAAACCGCCATCTCCGCCAGTTTTCTCATCTGTCACATCTCACATCACTGATGGAGGTTCCGCGTAGCGGTAGGTTCACTACAGTACAGGTAGCAGTCATAGCAGGCATTGCTGAAGGCCACGACGAATAAGAAGAACATGAACAGTAGTATAGCCGTTTTATTGCTGGCTCTATGTCCAAGCGCCAGCGCGTTTGTCTCCCCATCGGCAACATCATGCTCGTTGCCATCTTCGTTTCGAATGCCATCAACATCAAAACAAGCGTTGTTCATGGCCAAATCAAAAACAAAGAAGAAGAAACCCGCCGCTTCATCAGGTGGTCTCAAAGGTTTTGGAGGATCGTCGAAATCATCCACCAAAGCGACAGCTGCTGCAGGATCTATTGATAGGTCAAAAGCTGCACTCAAATTCTACAATTACCTAGAACGTAATGGTGCCGAAGCAAATCTAAAACGTGTAGGCTTGGGCTACTTTCCATTACAGATTGGCCCATCTGAAAAAGATATCATACAGCTACGTGGAGTAATTGCTCTTCGTGACATACCGAAAGGAGAGCCAATTATCGAAATTCCGTACGAGATGGCTATCGATTTAGGTCGAGAGAGTTCCGACCCAACACTACCAGCGACTTCATTTTTGCAAAAGTATTGTGTATGGAAGAGTGATAGCGATGGTCCTCCTTCTGACAAAGAGAGAGGTGATTACTTTGCAATGCTTCCAGAGTACATGTCTAGCGATTGTCTTGGTTCTACTGATTTCTTCTCTGATGAGGCTCTAGAGATGCTACAGAGTCCATTGATTAAGGAGGAGACTTTGTCACGAAAGGATCTTGTCCATTTGCGTTATGAAAGAGATGTCGAGACCATGGCTGAAATGTCGTCAAATTTATATCGATGGTCGGAAGAGGAAGTGGCAACCGAGTCTCATCTTCAGTGGGCTTCGTGGATAATCACATCGCGCGTACTAACTGTGCAAGGGCCACCAGAATCAGGAATTGCGAATCGACTACTTATTCCGCTTATTGATATGTGTAACCACGATAGGGACAGCCCTCATATCTTAACTGGTCGGGCCATGGCTGGGGCGACGCTGAAAGTCGTTGCTGGCGTAGACGTGAAGGCAGGGGATGCGATCAACATTTCTTACGGTGGTTCGGTTGAAGGTAATGACAGGTTCATACAAGACTATGGCTTCTTGGATGGGGGCGGAAGCAAAGAGCGTGGCAAAAGTGAGGTAGCAGAGGCTTACAAAATCGTGGCAAGGAAATTGACAGGGAGAAATCGAGCTCTGACCAAATTGACAGTTGATGATCAAGAGCGAGCCTTGGAGGCGTTGAAGGCAACGACGTTGGAGGAAGACGAAGAGATGTTAAACAGTGGAAAAATTACGAACAATGATGAAAGGGCGGCTATAGAATTTAGGATTGGCATGAAGAAAGCATTGGCAGGGTTATTATAAAACACTTGTATCAATGAATGCTATTAAACAAGTTGTTGCTACGATTAAAGATATACTCGATTTATGAATCAATCACATGCTCAAGATATGGCAAAATCTCGAAGGCAAGCGTTCGAACTTCCTGACTTTCGTCTCTGTTGGAAGCCCCACGAACAGCCACCACTGCATGTCTGATCTCATCCGATTCAATATATTCGGCGAGATTTTGTTTGTTTGCAATGACTGTTAACAGCACCTTCATTGCAGCCAGTCGCAATGGGCTAATAATACCGCCTCTCTCCTCACTACATAGCGATTTTAATGCGCAACGTATCGTCAGACGCACAAAGTTTAACTCACTTTCGTTGCACAAAGTGGAAACCCAATCGAAAGACGCAAGCTTCGCTAAGATTGTGTAGACAACTTGCAGTGCCGCAGCCACACACAAAGGGTGACGAATATCATCGTCAATAGCCCCTTCATCGACCCATTTAAGCAATGCAGGCAACAGTTCACTTGCAAACAACGCTAGCCTATGATCTTCAGTGGTGCAACTTTGTGAGTAGATGACCATCGCGTTGAATATGGAAGTCCGCATAGATGCTGAGACTCGCTGTTCACTATGCCCCTCAATCGTTCCATTGAACACAATCGAGTTTGTCATATCAAACGTCTTCATCAAACCATCCAAGAAAGTGTGTCTACGATTTGCCTCTAACTCGATCTGCGGTTCTGCAGAGATATTAGCTTTTCGAGCGAACAACGAATCAAATACCACGCCTAAAAAGTGAAGGCACCCAGTATGCAACTTGGCGAGTTCATGCTCGATACCATCCCCACATGTTGTTTGGGACACCAGTAAAAATTCCATCACAAAGGATGCTACATTGACCAACGCATTACCACTAATGTCATCGTCATTAGCCCCAGGAATGTGCTGACAAACAGCAAACAAAGCTAGTTTGGATTCATGCATATTCTGTAAGCCGAGTGACGTTTTCGATTTAGTTCTCATACTGTCAAGCGTGGCGGAGAAGGGCTTTTTGCATAAGTCAAACAGAGAAATGGGCGACTCATTCACATTCGGAGTAGCTGAGAAAGGCAAGCAATGTCCAGCTACTTGAGCCATCAACACCTTTTCTTCCCTGGCTAGATTTCCCTCATTATTTTTCAATGCGTGCGCTTTGAAGCCATTAGACAGTTCTGTTGCCAATTCACACATGACTTTGCGGGAACTTTCCTTGTTGGACATGATGTGCTTGTGCAATGTTTGATAATACACCTTTGGCAATCGACGAAGTATTAGAAGAGGCGAAAATCGCTTGAAGACTTCAGTATCGATCTCTCGAGACAGTCTTAGCTCATCGACAGCGAACCGTACGACACTGACCGTAGCTACGAGAATCTTCAGCTCCGAATCTGTCACGTCACAAGCATTGGTGGTACCGACGAGACAGGAGAACAGAGATAGAGGAATATTACTCGAAGGCATATCAACCATTGATTTAGCAGCGGCCAACAATATATTTCTGTACGCACAATCTTCATCAGATTCCAAGAGCAATGACTTCCAACTTCCTCCGTTGTCCTCGAAGATTTGCTTGCAATTCTCAAGCCGTTGTGCGGACAAAATTAAACAACCAACAAAATCGGTAGCGCGTTCTTTTGCATTGGCCTCCATCACATTGCATAGAATACATGAAATTGAAGTTGGGCTGGGATATCTATGAGATAAGTAATCCAGTACGGGCGGCAGGATCACTTGGCAAGGCGCATTGCAGAACAGTGTTGGAGTAGCCCGTATTTCACTGGAAGTATCATCCTCATTTTTTGTCATCCAAAGGCGTTTCACATTTATCATTTCCTCAATACGCGGTAAAATGTCTTCCCAGATTAAATGTGACGATGCGATAGATGAGCGGAATCCACTCGATTGAATTCTGGGGAATATCTCGATCAATTGGAAGAAAGCATCTGCGGCAGTCGATGAGAAATACGTACGCTTTTGTCCATCCGCCACGACTGATTGCAACGCGGGTATTACTTTGTTGAGCAACACGGAAGTCTCTTTCTCAATGCGTTCCAGTCTATTTGTCTCGTTTACCACAGTTTGTTCTTCACTTGCTCCTATGCTCATGCAATGAAAATGATATCGTAACAACAAGATAGCCCCAATCGCTTCTGTTTTGTATCGTTTTTGTTTCTCTTTGTCAGTTATTGGTTGGATAATCGAACTGGCCAAGTCTGACAGAACATCAGCAATGCTTTCTAGAGCTACTCCGATAGGCTTGCTAAACTCCAAAACTCCGAGACCGAGTGCTAACTGACAAGAAACCGCGTAGGTCGACTTCTTCTTCGTCTTCTTCAGAGAAGAGGTAGGGGACTCTTGAGCAATTTGTTCGAGTATCAACGCCCATAGTTGCCGAAGACGCCACTCTTTGTCTATAGATGCATCTAGACACATATGCGTTTCTACAAACGCTTTGATGAGCTGCTCTGACTTTTGGTTCATAAATTGCCGTACTCCAATCAACGAATCATTTGTTTCATCTTTCCTCTTAGACTTGTTATTCGATTTCAGTGCGCGGCGAAGTCTTGAGAGAAGCCGGGACACTTCACTGGCAAACGCAAATGATTCCATTTCATTGGCTGCAGTATCATTAGACTTGAAAGTGTTTTCTTCCCTGCATACATTGTTGTCATTAGCTGGCTCTGAACTTCCTACATCATCCATTGTTTTCTCTGCAATGATAGTAATTGGTCTATCGACTGTTTCTACAATTATTGGTGATCGTTTACAATCTGATACTTGATCATCACGATAGTCGTTGTGGCTGCATGTTGATTCTACCGAACTAGAGATGAAGTTGATGAGTGACGGCGATGAAACAATATCATCATCAGGCGGTTCCCCAATGGGATCTATTTTGACCGTAGATTCTTCCAAATCAAGCAGTGCAGCCGATGCAGCAGTAACAACACGTTTTTTGTTTGCTATGGATTGGGTTAGCGGAGTTGCCTTTATCGTATCTTGGTCATCTGAGCTTTTTCTGCCACTCAGTCTCTCTTGTTGATTGCATTTTCTACGGGTTGCAGTAGACGACGATTGAAGCAGAAAACCCTGTTTCATTGACAGCCTAGCACCGACTCTGGTTCGCGATGTGGTTTCATTGAGCCTCTTATCATCTTTCCTATCTCGAAGAGGGCTAGGAGGATTACCGTCTTTCACATTGCGAGATTGTGCCCGACGCTTCTTCTCTTTGTCGGCGGTCAGGAGAAATCCTTTTCTCATCGCAGTCGACCACCAACTGCAAAAGCGAAATGAGTAGTTAGTAAGCAACAACCTCCTCAAGCATCAACCCAAGCAGCGTTCTCTCAATTTAGTAGCAGCCACATCAAAAAGCGTGGATATCATCATTGTCATGGCGATTTGCGATTTTGGATTTTGACTTTGTGGAGAGGTCTTAGGCTATTTACTACACTGCATAATGCAAGGGAACCCCTTGCAGACCCCTTGCTATCGGCGCTCTTCGTCAAAAGCAAGAGGCTAGCTGTGGTGTGCTTTCTACGTTATATTCCATAGGAGCAAAAGGTATAAATGAATTTGAATTCTTTACGGCGAAATGTTTATGGGGTAAAAGTCAAAAAGTGGGTGTCGAATCACGTTGCTTCCAGTTCCAGGGTTTGGTTCATCATAAATGGGAACAAGGCAAAGTGGTTGCTTATCGTCATTGTCATCCTTCTTTGACGTCGATCCCCCCTTACGTGTGTCTCCATTGTCATTGCCATCAATACCAAAGACTGCATCTGCGTTGATCTCCACTGCTTCTTGTAAACTCTGCTTGAGTATCTGCTCACTAATTTCTCCCTTTGACATGCGATCGAGAATAGAACTTACGTCCTCTTCATTGGTCTTGATACGTTTCATGGGACTCCATTCAGCTGTCCGTTTCCTCGGAGAAGCAGGTCGAACTACGCCGTCGGATTCTTCCTGCTTACGCTGTTGCATCACTTCCAAGATGCCAAACAAAGACTTGCTCACATCTGGTATGTACTTGAGCAATCTTGATTTACGCTCCTTTACATCACGTAACGCATTCCGCTTTGCTAGATGTGCGCGCAGCTGTTGGCAACAGCCTTGCAGTGCCCGCTTCACACTCTGCTGAATCTCTGTAATGTCATCTCCAATGTACTCCTTTCCAGTGCCCTTGAACGGTACCTTGGTTGAGACGATCGAAACGAATACACCAATCTTATCTCTCTTGTGATCAATTTTGTAGCTTGACCACTTGATTTTACTATTGGCAACTCTTGTGGCCACATCAGCACCACCCTCAAATAGAAGCGGGATGCGATTTGCAAATCTAACAACTGTGATGCCTTCTTTGGCATCTTTTCCGCCCAGGGAGACTGCAGCCTCCACAATGAACGGGTGTCCATCATATGCACCTGGTTTATCTCGAGCAGTGGCAATAATCTCTGGTTCGACGACCTTTTGAATACCAAGGTTGAGATTATATTCTCCCAAAGGTGACAAACAACCACCATCTGGACTCTTGAACAAATTATCAGTACTACGAAGCAATTGGACAAGACGAGTGATCTGTTTGTCATCCATTTCATCGGGTCCCATATCCGCGTCAAATGAGTTCCCCAAACGATCAATAAGTTTCTTTCCCACAGCAGCGGTGATACCACTGAGATCAGACGTGAGAAACTTCAAAAGAGTTGTACTGCGTGTCCGCTCAAGAAGCTGCTGTATGAGAAGATTGTTTACACTGCTTGGATGATGTTTCACCTCTCGAGCCTGTGCCGGCATTTGTTCTGACCGCCGATCGAATTGCAAATTAAACGCTTTCTTTTCATCGGTTCGGTTAGAGTACGCCATTTCTAATTTCGCATATGGTGTAATGATGGCCAGCTGTTGAAGATACTGTACAACTCTTGACTTGTAGGTTGTCCAATTTCCAGCAACAAGAACTTGCATCTGAGTTCCAATCCAACCTTCTTTGTTATCTTGTTGCTTATGCTCAATAACTCGTGGTTGATTCTTATAAATGTCAATATCCAACACACACGAGCTTACTTTGGGTCCAATCTTTCTCTTTCCATCTTCCGTCAGCAAGCTGCCACCACCTCCACCTCGTACTCCCTTCACATGACTCGTCTTGATGTTGATTGGAACTCCCGTACTCTTCTTGGACCAAATCAATGCCATCTTTGCACCCAAACCGAACTTTCCACGTGTTTGTCGAACTCCATACTTGGATCCGGAAAGTACCCTTCCTAATAAATCCGGAATGGCTTCATGTGCCATACCACATCCGTTATCACGTACAGTTACCAAGAAGTATGCATCACCACCGCTACGACGAGGCTTCTTGCTGCCCTTACCACCAGCTTTTTCTGCAGTGGCATCGTTGGTAGTCGCAGAATCATCCTTTTCATCCAACTTTTTTTGTTTCTTGGCAGGTGAACCAGAAGGCACTCCTCGCATCTTGTTAAATTGTGCTTGTGTCATCTCTTCAATCGTTACGGATATATCTGGTAACACATTGACACTCTCGCATGCGTCCAATGAGTTTTCAATCAATTCACGAAGTGTGGTGTACAAAGATTTGCCCTGTACACGTAATGTGAGGTGAGAATACATACATCATGTCATAATTTTAAAGGCAATGCACATAACGTACTCTGAACTTACAGGGTTGTCAAAGCCAGCAATGGACTGGTTCTCTGCAAAGAACTCAGCTGGAGATTTGGACACCTGAATCTCATCCTTTTTAGAAGATGACGACGACGACCCATTGGCTGATGATTTACGGGGTGGCATTGTTTCGATGGTGGCTAACTATTAAACCTACTGCTGCTTGCGCTTGCCGTCATTGTCATGGCATTTCGGAGATGCGAGTTGACAACTTCCGAGCCCTCCAGATAAATTATCTTCATCGCTGAACATCGCTACTCTTCCAAATCTCAGCACCAACCACACAACACCGCACAAAAAGCAAGCCATCATGACGACAGAAGCCGAGCCATCAGCTGCTTCCGCACCCAAGGCTGCTCCACGCATAATCCGCCGCAAAAAGAAAGGAGGCTCATCCACAACATCCTCATCTTCCGCAAGCACCAGCGGCAACGACATACCACCACACATCCAAAACAACACACAACTCCATCACATCATCTCCACCACTCTTCCCAAAGATTATGATTTCGAAATCCTCAAAACAATATGGAGGATTGAAAATTCAAATGCTCAGCATGTGGCGTTGCAGTTTCCGGAAGGGTTGACCATGTATGCTTCGACTATTGGTGATATTTTGGTCAAGTTTGCGTATCGGTTTCAGCCTGCTCCTACACTGCAGCCATCATCTGAGGAAAATAAAGAGCCTCCATCCACTCGTCCCAAGGCCATACAGTCACTCTCCATCCTAGGCGATGTTACCTACGGAGCATGCTGTATAGACGACTTGTCCGCACGTGCACTCGGATGTGATTTACTCGTTCATTACGGTCACAGTTGCCTTGTACCATTGACTTGCACAGTCATCCCTTGTCTATACGTCTTTGTCGAAATTAGTGTGGATGTGCAGCACATGGTGGATTGTGTTCACATGACATTTTTGCAAGAAGAGAAGGACCGGCGGCAGAACAAGAGTCAAGAGGGATCTGCCGATGGCCCTGCAAGGATTATTGAAGCATGTGTCATGGGCACAGTTCAGTTTCGATCTGCTGTGATTGAAGCTGCGCAAAGGCTTAACAGCGATGCCGATAGTTCCACTTCTTCTTCGGAAGGAGATGAAATCAAGTTCCAAGCAATTGTCCCTCAAGCAAAGCCCCTCTCTCCCGGCGAAACTCTCGGTTGCACAGCACCTTCTGGACTAGCTCAACTGGACTTTCAAGATGCTCTATTATCTCCCCGTGAAAGGAGGGAGAGAAAGAAACAAGCTGCCGCCGCCGCTGCTGCTACAGGAGCTGTCGACACCATTCCAGCAGGATCCGCCGACTCCATCCCCAGGGAAAGAGTCATGTTATTCCTTGCCGATGGTCGATTCCATCTGGAAGCCGCAATGATCTCCAACCCAACACTACGTGCGTTGCGGTACGATCCATACTCCAAGACACTGACCGAAGAACGCTACGAAACAGTCAAGATGAAGCGATTACGCAGAGAAGCCATCATGGCTGTGAGAAAATCATTAGGTATATCGGATCCTCTGAAACGGGGAGGTGGCAGTGTCGCATCTAGTGTTCAAGATGGTGATGATATTGCCAATAGTGTGTTGCAGCCACAACAACAGCGCTCATCTTCATCCCGTCCTCCTTCTTCCGCTAGTCGCAAGACTATGGGTATTATTCTTGGGACACTTGGACGTCAAGGAAATCCTGCTATATTGTCACGGCTACGATCTTTGTTACACTCCAGAGGGATTCAGACGATAATCGTACTGTTGAGCGAGATATTTCCCAAAAAGCTAGAGATGTTATCTAAACCTACATCATCTGGTGGTAGTGGAGTATGTGCCTGGGTTCAAGTGGCTTGCCCACGACTGAGTATTGATTGGGGACACTACTTTTGCGTCCCTGTCCTTAGTCCCTTTGAGCTGTACGTTGCTTTTGGAGAAGTTGAGAATGCAGCCCTTTGGGTTGCCGAGGAGGAGAAGACAGGTGAAACTGTTGACGATCTGACTGATCAGTATCCCATGGATTTTTACACGAAAAGTGGCGGACCATGGACAAACTACTATGATTCCAACACAAAGAGAAAAGTGTTGTCTTATGGAGTTTGAGACTTTGCAGAAGCTGTTGTGGCTTCCATCCACGGTAAGTGATGGAAATCGAACTTCTAGCGTCACATCTCATTTGGCACGAAGCCAGTCAATGCATCGATCTGCCCTCCAACGTGGCGCAACAGAAAATGACCGGACTTTCACTTTTCCCGTTGTAAATATTCAACTACTTCGGGCCATTCTGTTCTCTACATTCTCTTTCTAACACTTCATCTTTCTTTCCCATCAATGTATAGCATTTCTGCACAGGAGCATATGGTGCTGCGGCATCTGTCTGTCATCATGAATTAGTGGTAAGTTGCCTGTTTGTGACAAATTCCACTGTCTGTTGCTAATGAAGATACAACTGTTATCCCTGTCTGAAAAGAATGATTGATAAACGCATACGTAACTTTTCAAAAACCTACTGAAGCAACATTGACCCTTGGAAATGCCTTTTGCGACATCAACACACTTTGCTGACACTTTGTTGTCTCCTCTCCATTCTAATACTTGCAGACAGAACGTATGATATCAATTCAAATAATCTTAATTACCATCTTTATAATTTATCACATTACCCTAATCTTCAATCACCTGCGCATTGTCAGATTCGGAAGGTGTTTGAGCTACCTTGGCGTCATTCTCATTTGCCTCATCATTTATTGCGTCGGTGCCGTTGGGCGTCTCGTTTTCTTTTGTATCATTAGCCTCCTCTTCGATGACATCAACGTCATCAGATGGTGTCTGTGAAACATCGTCGGCAGTTTCATCAATGGCTTCTGTGTCAGGTCCAGCTTCGTCATCGTCTATTGTTAGACCATTCTGCAGTGCTTCTTCTAAATCATCGACAGAAAAGCCCAGTGACTCGATCTCAGTTTTTGCAACTTGGACCTTCTCCTCCAATTCAGCAGCATCATCAAAGTTATCAGCCGCGACAGCTGTTTCGATATCAGCCTCTAATTGCTCGACTTGTGCACGAAGAGAAGCGTACTTGCCAATAATACTTTCGTCAAGGATGTTAGTCGGTGATTCGTTCTCGCTGGAATTGGTGGCTCTGTCTTTAAGAGCTTGTGCCATCTGCTCGGGTGAATGCCCTAACGAATTGATTTTCGACCTTAAACTTTCGGCCTTTTCTTCCAATTCTGTGGCAGTGTCGTAGTCTTCCTCTGCTGCGGCTTGATCGATTTTCGCTTCCAATTCTTCAATCTCTGCTGCGAGAGTGGCATACTCTTGTAGAGTATCATCATCAATGACTGCATCAGAGGGGACATCACCAACGTCACTAGCTTCGTCTGCAGCATTTGATGAATCCTCTACAACATCTGTTTCCCAGCCACCATATTTTTCTCCCAAAGCTTTGCCTTCAGCCTCCAGAACACTTATTTGGCTGTCAATCACAAACGCACCGACACATGCAACGTTGATGGAGTCGGAATCAGTAGGGTCAACACCCAACTCTTTCACGACAGATTGCAAATGAGCAATCCTCTCTCGCAACGTTTCTATTCGCTTCAAACTAGCCTCCTTACCCTTTTCTGCTGCTATTGACTTCGTTTCTTCCAATAGTAAAGTAACTTTCTGTAACTCTTCCTTCGCAGCTTGCTTTCGCTCCATTGCTTCTCCAGATAGCTCAGCTTCACATTGCTCTTTCCTTGCCAAAGCATCCTTGATTTCCTTCGATGCTTTCCCTGCAGCCTTGAAGTCCCTCTTTGCAGCTGCAACTTTCTTTTCTGCCTCTAGTATTGGCACTCGGACATCAAAAGTAGACAGCTCCTCTTGAAGACTTCGGATCGTTGATTCCGCAGATATGACATTGTTGTTTGCTTCGTCAACAGCTGCCTCGTACTTCAATACGTCACTATCAAACGTTTGATTGCCATCGCCAATGATTTCAGTAGCATCAAATGCACTGGTCACAATGTCTTCAAAATCGTGCGCTACTGAAACTTCACCCTTGATTTCTTCAATGATTTTCTCACGTGTCAGCATCTCCTCGGAATGAGCTGCAACAACAGATTCGTGTGCTACTTTTGCCTTTTCAACCGATTCATGCTCTACCTGCCACTCAGCGCGACTCTCCTTCACGCTTCGCTCTTTCTTCTCGAGACGGCCTAATTGACGCGAGTACTTCGACCTAACACTCTGGATCGAACCATTGTAAGACGATAACTCGTTATTGAGAGTAGCTGCTTTTTCCTCCGCCTCAGCTAACTTTTTCCGTAGCTCTTCAATTTCTTGATTGACGACTTCAAGTTTCTCGCTCGCCTCGACACGTTTCTCCTCAAACTCTTTCGTCTGTTCCGTAATCTGGCTCTCCAACTCTTTTTGCTCATCAGCAAGTACTGATTCATCACGTTCGATATGCTTCAAGTCATTGCTGAGACGCTCTGTCTCAGATGAGAGCCGCTTCGATGTATTAGCAAATTGATTAAGTACCCCATCTTGCTTCTCGCGATCGTCAACATCTGCTTGCAATTCCTTCAACTTCGAATTCACATCACTGAAACATGCCACGACTGCTTTACACGCTGCATCTCTCTGCTTTTCTATTTGCGAAATGGATTCAGCAATACTCTTCACAATCGCTGTTTGCTTATTCTTTTCCAATGTGTGGCGCTCAATATCGGAAGCAAGGCGATCAGCTGCTTCAAAGTCTTCATCTTCCGCAGCCTGAGTTTGCTGTGCCTCAGCATACGATATCTGTTGGGCAGCAAAACGCTCAGTTTTCTCAGCTTCCATTCGTTCTTTGACCAGTTCAGCCCTCTTGGCACGCAGCTGAGTGACATGATCAGTAGACGTTCGTGTAACATCTGCAAAGTGATCCAATGCAGCCTGCATCTTTTCTTTTGGTGAACGCCTCTTAGCCTGTTCTTCCAATTGACGAAGTCGTTCCTGTTCCAATTGCTTCTTTTCCTCGGCGCGTTTTGCCTCGGCGAGGCGTTCTTGCTCTTGCATCTGATTTTCCCGAAATGCTGCCATATCTCTTTCCGCCGCAGCACGCTTTGCCTCTTCATTTTCACGTTGGATTGGATCTGTACTTTGGTGCTCTTCTCCACCTTCTTTTGTTGGTGACAATGATGTAGCAGATGAAGCAGAATTGGTCCTCCTAACCGGATCCAGAGTATTGTTCACGACACCCCCGTGGGAAGAATATGAAGCCATAGACGCTGGATCAGTTGTTGATGTATTGGGACTCTTCCTTCCAAAGAATCCGCTCACCCCACTAACCAACGATCCACTAAACAAGGATGCCTTCCCCTTGGTAGCAGACAAATTACGTGCTTCTTCCGCCGCAGCTTTGGCAGCTTGATACTCACTATCTTTAGGAGAGAGCTGCTGCTCCGCAGCTCCAAGTGGTTGAAGTTTCCAACCACCACCAGTCCCACTTCCATTCTCCGATGTCACCTTTTCATTCATCGCCCGTTCCGCTGCCATGGCAATTGCCGATCGTTGCTTCTCCTTGATGAACTCTTCGGCATTCTGCATTGCCATCTCGGCCTTGACACGCATGGGTGGTGACATTTTGGGTGGCAAATCCTCATCGGCTGTCTTTATTTCAGATGCCATTGGAGATGGTTGGTACATGGGAACGGGAGGATTATTGGAAGCTGCTGGCTGTGCATAGGAATCAGTCGATAGTGGTGGTGGTGGTTGAAACGATGACGGTTCTGGAGCGGAAATTGATGACATTTCTGTCACCATTGGCTGTTGTTGTTGTTGTTGTTGTTGTTGTACTGGTGGTGGTTGTTGTTGTTGCACCACAGCAGCAGCAGATCCAACACCAACACGCTTCCCACGCTTCTTCTTCACAATCTTCTTTCCTCCCCCAACACCTGGAGGAGCTCCCCATGATACTCCTGATGCAGCAGGTAATGCTGGACTTGACATGGAGAGTAAATCCGAATCAGGTGGTGGCGGTGGAGGAGCAGTTGCTGTGTTGTTGTTTTCAGTAATTTTTGTCTCAGTAGTGGCCGTAGTATTCAATCCAGCAAACATGGATGATGATCCCTGAGACGAAGGCTCACTTAGAGGAATCAATGATGGAGAATGTGATGACATAATATCATCTGCGGGAGGTGGTGGAGCGGTGTTGCCAATACTACCACTAGAAAGGAACGAGAAGCCACTAGAAGCGGGGGCAGCAGAAGATTCCTCTTTGGTTTCTCCAGCAGTTTCCGTTTGTTCTCCATTTTCGTCAGTAGTCGACATCATGCTACTCATAAAGCCAAATGATGATCCAGCTGTAGAAGCATTTGAGGCCGCCTCTACACTATTATTATTCGATTCTGCTGGCGCAGCAGCGGAAGTAGCCAACGAAGACATGAATGAAAATCCACTCCCCGAAGACGAAGGCTGCGGCGGTGGTGCCTCAATACTACCACCTTGAGATTCGGAGTTATTGGTGGCTGCAGGAGTATTGTTGAGCCCAGCAAACATGGACGGTGGTGCCGAATTATAATTCGTGGTGTTGTCGGCATTATTATTAGTTTCAGTAGTAGAGCCACCCGATAAAAATCCAAATGCTGATCCTCCCGAAGTTCCCATTGACATTGACGATTGTTGTTCTCCTTCTACAGCAGGTTGTTCTGATGAGGCTGTAGGAGCGGCCGCCCCAGTGGCTGTTTGTAAAAATGAAAATCCACTGCTGCTTGGTGCCGCCGCTGGTGGTGCTGACGACGAGGAATCATCTTTGGCGTCGCCTCCTTTGACTGCCAAGCCTCCAAACATTATTATTACTTGTCGTCGTTATTGTTGATTAGTTTTCTAGAGACGATAGACCGCAAGTGCTTGCATAAAGTACAATTGCATTGCTGCAAGTACTTATCTATGACCATATCGTCGTAAAAAGTAAAAAAAATGACACAGGAGAGGTCTTAGGTTATTTCTCTACGCGCGTAGGAGAGTGCGTATTCTCTAATGGGAGTCCACATCATGTGCAATATTTGGCGAGAATGGAGCTCGCGGATCTCAGGCGGTCAAAAATGGGACACACGACTACTTACTAGTATGTAGGTACAATACCGTACCTAGTACATAAGTGGACACGGTTATGTTCGGACAGATGTTCCTTTGCCGTTTGCTTGGAGTGCGAACCACCGAAGTCAATCCACGACCTCAGAGTTCAGCTCATACAGTGGAATTAGTACCAAAACATCATGGAACATTTGCAAAGTGAACTTAGCTAAAGCAACGCTGGAATTAATAGTGTTGCTTCCGAGCGTGCGACAGGTTCCTCAGGAATCAGCTCAGCGACATCGATCGCTGCCGCGTTTATTTTGAATTTTCAACAAATCAACTTTCAACCTCAACCACGCACACGAAGAAAGATCTGATGTGTCATTTTTATTGATCTATCAACACTGCAACCCCATACATAAAAATAACCAAACAAAATGGCCACCGTAGAGTCCATCAGCGCAAGCATCGCCGCTCTTGATGAGAGCATTGCCACCACCAACGGAGGTCTCGATGTCTTCTACCTCCTCTTTGCCGGAGCAATGGTTTTCTTCATGCAAGCTGGTTTTGCCATGCTTTGTGCTGGATCCATCCGTGCTAAGAACGTCAAGAATATCATGCTCAAGAACATCTTGGACGCCTGTGGAGGTGCTGTTGGATTCTGGACTATCGGTTACGCCTTTGCCTACGGCGGTGCTGATTCCTCCAAGATTACCTTCATTGGTAACTCCGACTTTGTCCTCGCAAACATCCACGATGGAGCCAGCTTGATCGGTTGGTTCTTCCAGTTTGCCTTCGCCGCCACCGCCGCCACCATCGTTGCTGGAACTGTTGCCGAGAGGTGTAAGTTCGAGGCCTACATTGCCTACTCCCTCATGCTTACGGGATTTGTCTACCCCGTTGTTGTGCACTCCATCTGGAGTTCATCCGGGTTCCTCTCCGCCTTCACCGATGACGAGAATAAGTTCTTGGGCTCTGGTATGATTGATTTCGCCGGATCAGGAGTTGTGCACATGACTGGAGGTATCACCGCTCTTATTGCTGCCAAGATCCTCGGACCTCGTATCGGACGCTTCTACGATGCTGATGGCAATGAACTTCCTGAGCCTGTCAGCTTCCCTCCCCACTCCGTTGCCCTTCAAGTTCTTGGAACCTTCATCCTTTGGGTCGGATGGTATGGATTCAACCCTGGTTCCACTCTTGGTATCTCTCCTGCAGGCTATGCCGATGTTGCTGCCCTCTGCGCCGTCACTACCACCCTCGCTGCCGCCGCTGGATCTGTCTCTGCCATGTTCACTGATATGATCATGACACGCAAGGCCACTGGAGAGACCATGTACGATATCACCATGTGTATGAACGGTGCTCTTTCTGGATTGGTTGGAATCACTGCCGGATGCTCCGTTTGCGAGCCATGGGCTGCATTAGTAATTGGCATTGTTGCTGGATGGGTGTACATCTTCTGGTCAAACCTTCTTGTCAAGCTAAAGATTGATGATGCCGTTGATGCCATTCCTGTGCATTTTGGAAATGGTATGTGGGGCTGCATTGCCACTGGTCTATTCGCCTCCCCTGGACTTGTTGATAACGCCTACGGCACTCCTAACTACGGTTGGTTCTACAACTGGGGTATGGGCAATGGAACTGGAAAGCTCTTGGCTGTTGAGATCGTTGGTGTTCTCTTCATCATTGGATGGGTTGGTCTCATCATGATCCCATACTTCATGCTCCTCAATGCTATGGGATTGTTCCGTGTTGATGCTCTCGAGGAAGAGGTTGGTTTGGATATCTCTCACCACAAGGGAGCTGCTTACGATTTGTCTGGTCCATCTGAGGACGTCAAGGAGAAGTATGAGATCTCTAACAGTCAGCGCAAGAAGGAGATTGTTCTCCCTGCTGAAGGCGAGGAAAATGCTTAATTTTGTGTTTCAGACTTCGTGTTGAGATCTTTGTGTGCGTGGAGTGTTTGTAGTTAGTTTTGCGGTCCTCTCTTAACTGTTGAGTTGAAATCTTTTTGTGTGGGATGTTGGTGGTGACAGATGAGCCTTACGTGTTTGCTGATCATATTTTTAACATCACCTCTATGTCTGCATGTGGACTAAGCATTAAGTTGCTTCTGCTGTGCTTTGCGCGAGATAATTATAATGTTTGTTGATTCAGTCTCTTCTTCTCTGTAGATATTGTAGCAGTACAGTCTTCCTGCCTGCTGCTGTTGATAACATTTGCGTCTTTTGCTCTCACTGTGTGTGTTTGTGTCAACTTGATCGGCCTCCGAATAGCTCGCGGCTTGCCCACCAAGTATCGCTCTGTCTAGAGCCAAGGTAGTCCCTCGAGCCTCTACGCTCTTGACTAGCTTGAGATTAAGACTATCTAATCCACGACACACTGAGTGCCCAGACAGTCAACCCCGTGCGTTATCAATGGAGATGACCCCAATTCCGATTGCGTACACACCTCAGATCTTGGTAGACTCCTAGCGATAGATCTTGTTATCGATTCCATCTCGTCACTTGGTACCTCGAACCTTGCCTAATCCAAGTTCAGAGTTCATTCTCCCCATCAAAACGAGTAATCCCATATGGCTGAAACGGAGGAGTGGCTGGCCGTGGACTGTACATCATGCTCTTTACTCTGGAATGACCGCATACCCTGCCGGCGTCTACGCCTTGCATAGTACAACTCTTATTATGCGAGGCATGCCTCTATTTGTACTACTTATCATCTTCTCTTATTTTCTCACTTCCAAGTTTTTGGCCGGAAGCCGGAAGCTGCTCCGGACCCGTCCGGATTCCGGAATCCTACCGCGGCAGAAATGGGAGTCCACATCATGTGCAAGATGACTTCAAATTGAGATGGAAATGGCATTTCATCCCTCTTATGGTCACTGTCTCGATGACCAGCGTGAGCATGAAAGAGAGGCTGTTATTGACCAAACTATGGCACGAAAGCAAAAGAAATCAAAATCAGATCAAGCCGGTAGGGCGACGGTCGGCGTACCGTCGCGAGGCGTACGAAAGTCTACCACAAACTCGGTCGAGTTAGTAGCACCATCTGACAAACGTTTTCGAAGTAAAGTGTTGGCATCGGTTGGTTTAGATGACGATGATGATGACAGCTATGATAAGTGTGAAGATATTGAAGAAGCGGGAACTCGTCGACTGGATCATAAAAACAAATCTGAAAATAAGAGGAGACGTGGTGAAGATAAAGCATCTGAAAATCTAGAGTTACTTGAAGAAGAGGACGAAGAAGATTGCGAATACGATGCCCTTGATCAATCCAACAGCACATCTACTACTCGATGTTCTACATTAAAACCAATATGCAACAACTTCCTCTGGATACTGTTAACTGTTGCAGCGGTCATATATATATTTTACGATGACGAACTGCTCGAAGAATCAGAAACTGATGAAGATGTTATTCAGAAACAACAGCCATATTCATATAATGGATATGTAGATGCAAGAATACCAACTGATGATGAGGCACAGTTTGGTGGTGGTTTAAATGATGTTGGAGCAGCACTTCCTAGTCAAGACGATGATGACGAGGATGCAAAGGAAATGATCAATGAGTTTGGTCACCACCACGATCCAACTGGAATTGTCGAAGTTGATATATTATGGGAACAGCTGGATGGGTATGCTGAAATATCCGAGCCGCTTGATGATATTGATCTTCCAGTGTTTTGGCACATACGTGAGTACACTAACTGTTACTATCATCTACCTGTTCGGACTTATCATCATGACTTCTCACAATACGTTTCCATTCTCAGCCAAATGTGGAGGAACGACATTACAAGACATGATGTCACATTGCTTCGGAATGATCGAGGCAAATGAGGTCGGTAAAACACACGTGAAAGACGAGCTGGAGATAATAGCATTGGACAATGGGAATCGATACGTAAATGTGGATCTGTCAAATCCAAATGGAATTGAACATGCAAAAGATTTGGGATTTGGTGAAAGTGGTTTAGCAAATGTAGCGATTACTTCGTGGTTTCATGACACAGCATCGTTATTCGATGACGATATTCACAGGGGCCGATGTTTTGCTTTAGTACGACACCCAATACGAAGGGCAGTCAGCATGTTTTATTATCTGAAGGATGCCACTTGGGAGCACACGTACAGTGACGTTTATAAAGAGATGGATCTTGAAGAATATGCAACTAGTCAATATTCTGAAGATAACTGGATGACAAGATTCCTAACCAACCAAATGAGTGGAAATGTGTACGATAGGCATCTCGACCTTGCAAAAGAAGTTCTAGAAAGCAAATGCCTTGTAGGTCTCATGGAAGATTTCTCAGTATCAATAAACCGTTTTGATCACTACTTTGGTTGGAGTCAGAGAGATTTTGGCGGACCAGTATCAATGGCTAATCGAGGTACATGCGTGGCAAGAGTGATTCAGCATCCTGACAACGCTCATCCTCATCCAAAAGTAGAAGAAGATGGAGAAGTATGGAATCTGTTGTTGAAGAAGAACAAGTATGATCTTGCACTGTATGAGCACGCACAGCATTTATTCTACAATGTTCAATCAGATATTGCATAATTGTGTCCTAGCGTCGAGATAACTAAATTTATTCACTATTCACAATTGCTGATCATCATTAGAACTCAGCATTTCCTGGATACCTTGGGAACGCGATTGCATCACGAATGTTTTCGATTCCACAGACGTATGTGACGAGACGTTCAAACCCAAGACCATATCCGGCATGGGGAACCGATCCAAACCTTCGTAAGTCGAGGTACCACCAGTAGTCTTCCACGTCAAGGTCAAGCTCTTTCATCTTTTCAACCAAGACATCCATTCGTTCCTCCCTTTGACTTCCACCGACAAGTTCACCTACGCCAGGCACTAGAAGGTCCATTGCGTTAACTGTCTCTCCACCATCTTCATCGTTATCTCTCATGTAAAATGCCTTGATACTCTTGGGATAGTTGTAAACGAATACTGCACTGTCAAACTTGGTCTCAGCCAACCATCTCTCATGCTCAGTTGCCAAGTCAGTTCCAAACTCAACATCTGGGAATTGCCACTTGGAAGGATCCTTTGCAATTTCTTCCTGCAAGTATTTAATAGCATCTCTGTATTCACATCGTACGAAGGGTTTGCTCACCACCTTGTCCAAACGAGCCTTCAAACCCTTGTCGAAAAATTTACCAAAGAACTCCAAATCCTCTTCACACTTCTCAATTACATCTCCAACGCACGCTTTCAACATGGCCTCCGCGTTATCCATGGCAGATGTCAAGTCAGCAAATGCCATTTCTGGCTCCACCATCCAAAATTCAGCCAAGTGACGAGTAGTCTGGGAATTTTCAGCTCGGAATGTAGGTCCAAAGGTGTACACATCTCCCAAAGCACATGCGTGAGTTTCTCCACCTAGCTGTCCCGATACAGTCAAAAAGGCAGCTTTGCCAAAAAAGTCCTCTGCGTAATCAACTCCTGCAAGTTCTTTACCTTCTTCATCCTTGGCACGTGGCAAAGATGCAACATCATCAATGTCAAGAGTAGTCACACGGAACATTTCTCCAGCTCCCTCACAATCTGATGCGGTGATCAATGGTGTTTGCACATAATTAAATCCTTCGCCCTGGAAAAACTTATGAATGGACCCTGCCAATGTAGATCTGACACGAGCAACCGCAGCAATGGTATTGGTACGAGGACGAAGATGGGCAATGGTACGAAGGTATTCAAGAGAGTGACGTTTCTTAGCTAGTGGAAATGTGTCTCCGGGGCATTCACCAACAATGCGAAGCGAGGAGGCGGAAAGTTCGACGGCTTGCTTGCCACCTTGAGATTTGATGATCTGACCAATTGCATGGACGGAGCATCCAGTGGTGAGGTTATCAATCTCTGCGCATTTGATTAATTGACGTGATGACGATGATGTGGGATGCATTTATTTGTTGTTGGTTAAGTTTGATAGTAAATGCGACTGAAGTATAAACAATACACATATGAAACACTCACCCTTCATGGTATCTTCATCCACGGTATCAAAAGGCAACACACATTGAATTCCACTCATATTCGATCCATCATTCACCTCCACAAACGCCAATGTCTTTTGCTTTCTGACAGTCCTCACCCATCCCTTGATTGACACTTGTTCCTCTGATACTTCTGCCTCGGCAGTTTTGACACGACGTGCAGTGGTGGCTCCTGCTGCAACAGTGCTCATGTTTAGTTGAAAGGAGCGGCTGGGTGCAACGCTGGATATTCTGTTGCTCAATTCACTCTTATTGATAGCATAAGAAGTACTAGCAGTTGGGTAAGGAGAGAAACGATTGTTGTTGCTGCTGATGGTCGAGAGTGATCTTGCCATCATTCCACTCCTTCCAATACTGCATGTACTAAAGGCAGAGACTCCTCCTCTACTCGATGCAGCAACTGCAGCTGCAAGACATGCGCGAGATGCCATTTTCTTTGCTAGATGTTGTCGTGTGGTTGTCGTTTGTGTCATTATATAACTTATGATGCGAATTGTGGATATTCAAAGTTGATCACACGGAAGCAATAATGATCTCCTTCTGTTATGCCGCCTTATTATCAAATGAATGGGACCTTCCGATATGCAATGATACCGGCAGTGGATGAGTAAGCGAACAATCAACAGCACAACGCAAAAAGTGAATGAGGTGCCGAGCCGACGATGACGCATGAAGCGATGGGGTGCGTTCCCAAGGGTTAATTCAATTCCCAAGGGTAAAAAAGAATCCCCCGCTCTCTTTTTCACACCACAAACCACAACTTATCGTGGTGCATAAAAACAATGACAATGGCGACCTCCACAGCAGCAAAGAAAGGCGTAGCAGGCCGTATCGACTACGACTCCTGGGAGAAGCGTGCCTCTAACCTATCCAAGGAGCTCGACGAAGAGGACGAGCAGGAAAAAGAAGCGGCAGCCTCAGCATTGGGGCTCGATGGGAAGCATGCTCGATCTCAAGCCGAGGCAGAGGAGAAATCCAAGGCGGAAGAAATGCAAAAGGCAAAACAAAGGTTGGAGGCTTATCAAAAGAGAGAGCAGGGTGTGACGGAAACGCTATCTGGTCTGCTGGGTCCTGTAGGTGATGATGATACTACCGCAGAAGTGGAAGAGAAGCATCAGGAAATCAAATACATAACACGTGAAAGTATTGGTGCTGGAAAACGAGTTCTAACTATTGCCGACACAAAAGGCCCAGGGAAAATTGTTCTCACGCAAGATCTATCAAATCTAGAAAGTCGCACAGCCACAAATACATCCCTCAAGCCCAAATCATACGACGATGATGCTGAAAATAAAGAGGAAATGCCCGAAGCAACCGTCCATCGAGGGATTATCAAATTAAATCTTCGCAATTTGCACCAATGCACTGTGGTTGTCAAATGCAAAATCATCACTGGGACTATCGAAATATCTCATTGTGAAGATGTTACACTCATAGTTGAGGGAGATGATGCCACCGCTGCAACAATTCAAGCGGATTTGTGTACCAATCTCGATATTCAATTTCATGATGCTCCTTCTGGGAAGAATATTCCATTGCGAGTGAGGGATACCAATTCTGGACCTACAACAACACTATTTTGGGGACAGGATGTAAATGATCGTATTTATCATGCAGGAGTGTCCAATTTACGAGTGAGAACATATCGTGATGGGTTTGTCGATTTGGACACAACATCTGATTACAAGAAGAATGGTGCAAAGGCTGTTGGAAATGCTGCCGCAGAAGAAGTGCAATTTGTGACAAGTGTTATAGAAGATGAGTTGATAACGGAGCGTGTTTTGAAACCTGGTGATTCCAAGGAGATTAAGCAGGGAGCTCGTCCAATGACTGAGCGGGAGTTACGGGTATTGGAGAAGAAGAAGAGTCAGATTGAAGAAGCATTGGATGAGAAATTGAAAGATTTGATTCAGATTAAAGATAAAAATGGTGGTGGTGCAGTTGTAAAAGAAACAGAGAAGAAAGCTGTGGAGAAGGAGGAAGTTATTGAAGAAGTGTATGCCTCAGCAACCAAGGAAGAGATTGAAGCAATTGTCTCGAGCATTGAAGACCAAAAGGCAAAGGGAAATGAAGCATTTACTTCCGGTGAATATGCACAAGCTATTCTCTTGTACACAATGGCTTTGGATGAAGCTGCTCGGCTTCCAGATGTGTCGAATGTTACAGAGAAACTCAGCACGTCGGTTGTTTCTGAGCCGCTTGAGCAATTATTCCCAAGGCACGTTATCCTATCCAACAGGTCAGCTTGCTTTTTGAAATTAGGTCACCACGAAAAGGCTCTGAAGGATGGATCTGATGCTGAAATTCTCAACCCAGCATATGTGAAAGGAGTCTTTCGAAAGGGTTTGGCACTTCACGCAATGGGTCAATACCGAGAGGCCATCGATGCTCTAGCAAAGGCACAAAAGGTTGAGCCGAAAAATAAACAAATCAAACAGGCGCTTCAATTTGCAGAGGTGAGATTGCACCAAGAAATGAGGAAACGTATGGAAACGTAAGAGATAAAGATAGACTAAACCAACAGTCACTTATGAAAACATCAAACTTGGTATTGTTGTATAAATTTGTCTCTAACCACAAAATTTTGATTCTACACGGGAGGTATCGAACTAGTTTCCATCACATGCTTCCAAACCACATATTTCTCCCAATCTGCACTCGTCAAAGGAAGTAATTTCATTGTTGCCATCTTATACAATCCTACACCAAGCCAAGCTAAATTCATTAGTATAAACAAAGCTTTACTAGACGTCAAATCAATCTTTCCATCCGGATCTTCACAGGAACGAAACGCATTGGACACACTCATAATACCCCTGACAGGGCTAAGAATTGCACTCGAAAGAATGGATATTGAGAAAATGTTTAGATTCCTCCCTGACATGTACAACATGAATGCATTCATGGCAATCTGCTTCCCCGGTGACAAGGCAATGGAAAATGCTTTGGATTGTTTTCGTGCCCGTATCGCCAGGGTTTGTTTACTCTCTTTATCAATGGCACCCGCATCATTGTGTTTGATGGAATAGGTTGATTTTTGTTCCATTTCCTTTTTTACTGCTTGGACGGAGCGCATATCAATGGGGGATGGTTTTTGTTTGAGTTGATTGTAACCGACATCATTTTCCTGCAAGTTGAGATTGACGGACCAGCGTCTGCATAAAGTAGGAGTGATATGTTTAAAGGCTGGATCCAGATAAAAATAATGCATACTGATTCATCGAAGTTATAGCAGACAGCACAGTGGGATTGTGTACTAATACCTGCTCGAGCTGAAGAGAGATATAAAAGCTCAACCACAAGATAGATGTGGAAAATGTTATGCCGCCCATAACTCTCCATAACTCCACCGTCTCCAATCCATGCCGTCAGAGTCGAGACCCTCATACTCACCTTTTTGATGCCATCTTAAATTTAAATAGCAAGTTAAACGACAGCTACCGAAAGACAATAGGCACACCACTTCCAGCTAAGAGCAATGATCAATGATTTATGGTGGCAACTGGCAACTGGCGACAATAAGCGACGACTTTGTTACAGAGGTCTGGTTCTATGTTACACATTATTTATGGTTACACATTTGTTACAAAACACTTTCCTTCTCCTTCTCAAACTATTCGCTTCTGCGGACATAAACCATGAGCGGCACGGAGCGTCGTAGCAGTGATCATTAGGCCAATAAACGCAGCACCATGGATGCAGATAACATAGAGGAAGCCCTCTCCGAACCGCTGCTCAGCGAGTCGTCAGCTGGCCAACCCAGTGGGGAGGTATCACCCGCATATTCCGAGTTTGGTGATACACATCCAGAACGACAACGCGAATCGATATGTTCTGTTTTTGGAAAGATCCCAACCATTGCCTATATTCTGGCGTCAATGGTCATTTTCATCATTGTTCTATTTCTGACAGCGGGGTTGATGCCTCCCAACACTGAAATTCCTCCAGAATACAATTACACCAACAGCACTCCTCCATTGATGAACCAAAATTTACTGAATGATTCGGAACCATCTGGACCGAAGGCTATACACATTAGTTTGACCGAATCACCTACAGCTATACACATTCAGTTTTCCACTACCAACATTGGAAAGCCCGTGGTAGAAATCGCCGCAAAAGACAACCCTTCTGACACCAAAAAGTATGACGGAGAGAGCACCACTTATCAGGCATCGGACATGTGTGTCAAGAATCAAAGTGCAGATAGCACCAAGAACTTTGTTCCACCTGGTCAACTTCACACTATCAAGGTTACAGATCTCAAGGTGAATACAGACTATGTCTATCGTGCAGGGATTTCGACTGGGCAGGGTATTCGTTGGGGCGATTACATTAACTTAAGAACTTCGAAACCGGCTGGTTTCATTCCCACCAAAAGCGGAAACAATACGTCCATCAAACCAGCAATTACATTTCTGGCACTGGCAGATCAAGGAGTTGCTAATGGAACCAAACACGGAGATGGCGCTGGTCAAAATGTGACAAGACTAATCACTTCTCTAGCTTCGAATCATACTGTTGATTCCATCCACATTATTGGAGATCTCAGCTATGCCGACGGCAGCACACAGATTTGGGACAAGTACATGGATATGATTGAGCCCTTTGCTTCGCGAATTCCTACTATGGTCGCTGTCGGGAACCACGAATATGATTATACACGTGGTGATGGCAGCAAAATGGACGGGTCGGGAATCAAGACTAATGAAACGTTTCATCCTTCGTGGGGTGGGAGTGGCTTCCATGATGAGGGCGGAGAGTGTGGCGTTCCCTTTGCCAAACGATTTGCTGCACCAAACAATGGAAATTCAATCTTTTGGTACGTTGTATTTAGTTGCTTCGTGAATCTTCATCACGTTATCAGCATTGATTTGACTGACTTGTGTGCTCTCTCGTTTTGCGCAGGTACTCTTTTGAGCAGTCTTTAGTGCACACAATCATGCTTAGCTCTGAACATAACATGACGAGAGGTTCCGCTCAATATAAATTCTTGAAAGCAGACCTCTCAGGTATCAACAGAACAATCACACCTTGGGTCGTGCTTGAACTGCATCGTCCACTGTATAATAGCGAAAAGTACGCGACACAAGACGCGATCGGGATAGCCATGAGATATGAAATCGAAGAGTTGTTGCACTTGCATCATGTAGATCTTGTCTTGTCGGGTCATTATCACGCTTACCTCCGAAGCTGCGCTGGTTTGTACCAGGAAAAATGTTCGAACGGTGGACCTCAACACGTTACGGTGGGAACAGGTGGCGCCCCTCTAGACTGCGATGTGCAATTGTTTCCCAATCATTACACTAAGAAGTTCGACGAAGATCACTTTGGAGTGGGGCGAGTAAGTGTTTACAACGCATCGGCATTGCACTTTGAATTTGTAGCCCTTGGGGAAGAAGTAGTGGATGATTTTTGGATAATGCGACAGCGAAATTAAGATCTTACTTGTTAACTGTGTTGCAGCGACTAGATATCGACTAATCTATTCAATCCGTACATCATGTTACTTCCTCTCCTCTTGCCCTTTGAAAGAGGCTCTCCACGTTTAATCCATTCGAGAGGGTCCTTGCCCACCATCTGTTCAAGTCGGACTTGTTTTGTCAGGTTGCGCTTTTCGCACATATCTCTCACACTCTTAAGACTCTTCTCTCCAGGAGGCGAGCCGTGAATGTCCACGCATTCTTGAATCAGCATGAGTGCCGATCCTAGTTCACCTCTCTTCCCATAATGCTCAACAAGTGTTCCGTAGGATAAAAGATCAAGATTGCGTCCCTCGTTTTCAATGTCTTGCTTTAACTTGAATGCGCGAGGTAGTCTCTTTTTCTTCACAAGCATTTCAAGCACAAGCCTGTCACTATGTGTAGACGGTGCCACGCCATTCTTCGCATATTCAGTCTCATAAAATCGAAGTGCTGGTTCGATTCTACCTGAGTTGGTTTGTACTTGAAGCATTCCGTTCAGCAAATGACTGTCGATAAGCCCTTCGGACGATGCTTGGGAAAATACAAACTTTGCATCAGCTAGGTTCTTCCTTACCAAACATTGTGGAGAGAATGCATCGGGCATATTCTCCCGGACTGCAACTGCGAGTCTGAGAATTGAAGGGTAGCTCAAAACCCTTTCAAACTCTTCAGATATTTTCTCAAGACGTGACATCGGCATGCCGGGTAGAGCTTGTTGTAGCTCAGAAATATGATAGTTGTCTTCTTGCAGTTGTTTTGGTAGCATTTGTTGCTTGTCGGTAGCGGTGGCAGTAACAAATGTATTAGACTGCTCGAAAGTAGATACTTCTCTGGATTGTTCTGCCACAGCACCAATACTCTGCGCTTGTGCATCTTGTGAATTAGCCCACTCAATGTAATCATCTGCATACATAGTCTCCTTTGGTTTCGTGTTAGCATCCCAACTTCTCTTCGCTTCCGGCATAGGTTGCGGCTCCGAAGGAATAGAGTTGTCAAATGGCTCGATGGATGGCGACATAATATCATTGCCGTCCTCAAAATACGTTCGCATCATGTCAAAAAGCTGCCTTGACTCTTCTTCACTTACATCTTGCGATGAGCCTTCGGCATCCAACTCTGCCTGGAGATGCCGTTTGAATGCTGCAAAATCATTAGAGACGACACCGGGAATCTTTTTCAGCTCTTCAGCATCTCCACCCTTTGAGTCATCCATACCACGCATTGTATCATCCATGAGTTTATTGAATTCCTCTTCGTCGAGGTAATCATCAGGGTCAAAATCGTTATCATCAATAGTTGGGCCCAAATCTTTGGCCAGCTTTGGTTCATCTGTCACTGTAGTTCTAGTCAAAGCTTGGATAAGCGCATCTTGTTCATGACTGTCATCCTCATCATCGCTTTCCATTTCATCCTCACTGTCCGAGTCATCATCAAAGAAATTGTCGTTATCCACGCTTGAGCTTTTACTGGGGCTATACTCCATAGTCATAATGCCATCGTCTTCGTCCTCGTCTTCACCCGAAGAAATTCCCAATAATTCGTTGGCAGTGTTGTCATCTATCAGCCAGTCTCTTTGAACTTCATCATCGGTGTCATCGTTTTGAACCACTTCCTCGGGATTGACATCACTATCGAAGAATGAATCCAGTTCATCTATCCTATTACCAAACCCATCATCCATAATCTTCTTGATGCTGAATTTGTGCTTTTTACGAAGTTTCTTGCTGTCTCTGTCATCTTCTTCTGAGAAATCCTTTTCCCACCCTTCTGGTGTAAGACCTGCGTCAACCGACGAAATCCCAGGAATGGCCATATTTGCTTTTTGAGGAATGTTGTACGCTTCAATCCATCGCAAAGAATTTTCACACAAGTATCCTCGATTGAATGAACCTGCCCAAATAGAGCCCAGACCCTTTGGCTCCATGGCTTTGGCGTGAGCTAGTAAAAGAGTGTTGAGAATTCGTGTATCTGTTCCATATTCTCTGTGTGTATAAGCTTTGTGATTTTCAACAAACTCTTCTTCAATAGAAAGAACAGCTGGCGAATTGTTCGCCTGCCCCGTTTTACTTGGCAATGAAGAGTTGGTACCAAGCAAATCTTGCTCCGCATTTTCTGGTACTAACCCCTGCAACCTCTTCAAATGATCTTTGCCTCCACAAGTACGTAAATGGTCCATTCTTCGTACTTTGGACCCCAGATAAATTGCACGGCATGTACTAGAATCTCCAGCTGTCGCTGCACACAACATGAGAGCGCTGACGAAACCATCATCTTGCTCAACTTCGGCTTGTTCGGCTAAAATTACGATTTTTCTTGCCAATCTGCCATGATAAGATGTGATACTTTCTCTCTTTCGATGCTTCTTTGACTTGCCTCCACTAAATCGTGTTGCTATCTGATGACTCTTTGCTACCGCCTTGAGTGCTGATGTAAATAACAAACTTGTAGGCTTGACACGAACCGTCTCCCCTCCTTTATTATCGTACCAACCATCCTCGTCACCATCCAAACTCTTTAACACTTCTCCATTTCCATTCATGACACTCTCAGCACTCACTGGCATCGATAGCTGCGTCATGATCTCTTCCAGCAACTCCAAAGCCTTTTCTGGTCGACCCTGCGCCGCAAATATTCGAATTAATGCACCATACGCCATGACATCGGGTGCAACACTGTGAATTCTCATTTCCTTCCATCGAGCCCATGCACGTTTCGACGCATCAGCTTTAATGGAGGGGTGGACGTCCACACGAGAAATGAGTTTGTAACATGCCGAGAAGAAGGACGTGTAGGCCGGTAAAGGTGGCATCGCAATTGGCTTTTCCACCTTTTGATCAATACTATCAGTTGCTTTCCATGTTTCATATTCCATCTTGGTTTCATCCAACATTTCATCCAAAACAACCTCTGCACCTCTGTAATCTCCACTTCTCGCATACACATCTACCAACGCACTCCAAAAGTATGCATTGGATCGTACTCCATCTTCTTTCCTCATTTCATTCACCTTTCGAGCTTCCAGTGGACTTTTGCAGCATGTTAGTAATGAGACATATGCGTATGTGCCTAACGATGATCGGGGTATTTGTGATTCTCGTAGTAATAGTTCCAGAGTGGGGACTAGACCGATTGGAGTGGTACGTTTCCCATGTGCATCTCTGTAGGCACGAATAAAGTCTGAAATGAGCTTGTCTGACAGAACGTTTTTACGATCAATGGCAGCGGGTGATGGTAACCCACTGCCCTCCTCCAATAAAAATCTCTCCTGGTCCTTTAAACCCCTAATCGCTCGCTCCACCTTACGCTGCAATCTCCCATACTCTCCTCCCATATAAATAGGATACACACTCGGACTCGAAGTCAAATCCGACGAATTGCCCATCAAATCATCAATCAGAGCATCTCCCCAATCATATGTCATTCGTTCCTGCCACCAAGATGGTAATGGTGGATGAACCACACCCTGTTTCTCAGCTGCCTTCTTCGCAGCTTCTCTGGCTGCCTGTTTGATTTCCTGTTTGGGAACTTTGCCCTCCTTTAGTAGAGATGTGAACTTCTCACTCGATTCAATTTTGGATTGAATATCATTCACCTTATCAAAATACACTCCCAGCTGTTGTTTCAATTGTTCCTCCTCAGTCGCAATCTCCAATAACCGTTCCTTGTTCTCTCTATCTTCCAATTTCCTCGCAATGGCCTTGGAGTTGGGCTTGGAATGCTTGGTTGCCTCGTAATTTTGTTCGCGTTGTCGTTTGTGGTAGGCCTTGCGTTGTTTCTTGGTGGGTTTGCGTGTTTCGTAGGTGGTGGATGCTCGATCTTTACGTCCTGCGAAGTTACGTGTGATGATGGTTGGATTGTTAGTTCGTTGTGGTGATGATGATGGATTATTGTGGAATGATGTCAAGGCTGCTGGTGCAGTTTGTAAGATACTGCTTGTGATGTTGTGCCTTTGATGCTGCCAGCGCTGCAGATGCCTTAGGCGCCACATGGTAGATTGCTATGATATGGCGTGTAGTAACTTCTGAGATAGGGAGAGGGGAAGAGCTGTTTGTTGCAACAAAGATAAAGAAGCAAGCGTGGTGGGGATGAAGACTGAAGACAAGATGGTAAGATCTGAAATGGAATGGAGGCGATAATGGATTCGATGGTGGAGGGGGAAGCTCCTTTTATCATCGACCGACGAGAGCTTTACCGAATCGAGATTCATTATCAAGCCCTTCAA
>Ga0209652_1000542_pt1 | contig 32065 bp, 28 predicted proteins | sample SaaInl74LU_5_DNA_FD_184641 | JGI IMG/M metagenome (GOLD analysis project Ga0209652, IMG submission 184641) | Marine microbial communities from expanding oxygen minimum zones in the Saanich Inlet - ESP_74LU_5_DNA (SPAdes) (version 2) | ecosystem: Environmental > Aquatic > Marine > Intertidal zone... | reverse complement strand
CCCAACGTACCGCCGCCCATGCCCGTGCCGATCACAACCACATCCCAAGAGGCCCGCAGAAGCTCACTCATTGCTCAAACGCCCTTCAAAAAAGGGGGAAAACCGCGCCGCCATCGCCTCTGCCGCCGTATTGGTGATGTGGTTGTTGTCAAAATACCAGCTCTCCGTGCCCTGAAGCGCACTGCAGGTTTCACTTGTGCAAACGGCATCCCACATTTTGATGACGGGGGCAGCACCCATAGCTTCACGCGCTTGCGCATAGCGCGCCTCAGCCTTGGCACGCATCACAGTGGAACGCGCAGCAATGTCGTCTTCACTGGCGCGCCCGTGTGCCAGAAGTCGCGCGGCTTCGCGGCTGTCATAGCGTGGCAGCTCTGGCATCTGCTCCAGCACATGCACACGTCCAAACTGTGCCTGAAGTATAGGCAAACTCGCCGCCAGCCCCGCACGCAGCACAGCCGCGTTGTCGCTTTTGCCATAGCCTTCAAGTGTGATGGTGTTCTCGGCGTCTAACCCCACGCCACGCCCGCTTGCATAATAGCTCCAGCGCCCGACAAGTAGGACGTCGCGCACCGTTTCAAGCGTGGCTATATCACGCGCAATGACAGCCTTGTCGCTTGTGCAGGCCGCATCCTGCGCGGGGGTGGCATAGCTCTCGGTCTTGGTCACGCCAAAGAGCGGCGCGCAGCCCGCGTGCCAGATTATCAGGGCAGGGGTTGCTGCGTCCCATGCGGCTTGCTCCAGCCCTTCCTTGAAAGCGCGCACATGGCTGTCCCCCCAGATCAAAACCTGCGGCGCGCCTTCAGGGCCGATAGGGCAAAGCTCCACACCCTCAAACGCTCCGTTACTCGGCACATAGCAGCGCGAGAAGTCCTGCAAAAAGTCACCACTTGCCTGAATATGCGACTGGGTCTTGAGGTCAAACCGCGTGGGAAGCCCGTCTTTTACATAGGCCAGTGCGCCAAAGCCCAAAGCGGTGGCCGAAGGCAGGGCCAGTGCGCCGAGTACAGCCCAACCGCGCGGCTCCATACGGCGAAACGGCGTCTCGACATAACGCCACGACAACCATGCCAAAGCTAGGCTGACACAGATCCAGGCCAAGGCCTCCCACCAGCCCGCATAGCTCCCGCGCCAGTAATATGAGAGTACAAACACAGGCCAATGCCAGAGATAAAGCGAATAAGATATCTTACCCAAAAAGACGGGGCCGCGCATCGACAATACCCCGTTTACCATATTCCGCGCTTGCCCGTTGACCAGCAAAAGCATCGTGCCAAGCACAGGGAAAATAACCTGCCAGCCCGGAAATCCGCGTGCGGCATCAATGAAAATAAGACTCGCTGTGACCAGCCCAAGCCCGAGCCAGCTAATCCATGCACCCGCTCTGAACGGGGCGCGCCCATAGCTCCAGATCGCCAATAGAACACCCGCCAAAAGCTCCCATGCGCGAAACGGGAAGAGATAGAATGTTGCGGTCTGGTGGCTTGGTGTGAACCAAACCGAGGCCACCAGCGAGACCCCAAAACAGAGCCAAAGCGTGCCGACAAAGACTCGTGGCCAACGCGCCAGCAAAAGAAGCGCGAGCGGCAGAAAGATGTAGAACTGCTCCTCCACGGATAAGGACCAAGTATGGAGCAATACTTTGGTCTCTGCCGCCGTATCAAAATACCCGGCCCCTCGGAAAAACAGCACATTGCTCAAATAGACCGTCGCAGCGATCAATGATTTGCCATACTCGCGAAACTCGAACGGCAGCAAAACGAGCCACGCGATCACACTCGCCGCCAGCGCCATTGCAAAGAAGGCAGGCGCGAGCCGCTTCACACGGCGGATATAAAACCGTGCCAAGGAGATGCGCCCAGTCGCGCGCGTCTCGCGCCACAGTATGCCGCCAATGAGATACCCTGAGATGACAAAAAATACATCAACACCAGCAAACCCGCCGCTGAGGCCGGGCATCCCGAAGTGATAGAGCACGACAGCGACAACCGCGATCATGCGCAGACCGTCGATCTCTGGACGGTAGGGGTGTTCTTTAGGACTCATGTGCTCAAATTAACTTAGGCTTCCTCGTTATCTGACGAGCTATATCAGCAATGCGGCAATTTTTTGTGCAAATTTCAAAAATCCATCAATGCGTTACGAAATTTCAAAAAGATGATCATTTGGTGTAACATATTGCTTGCGTCGAATCGTGCCGCCGTGCACAATAAACAAGCAACAGGACCACCACTCAGGAGACGCTGCCTTGGCTCAGGCCTTTATTTGTGATGCAACCCGAACACCCATCGGCCGCTATGGCGGGGCGCTGTCTTCTGTGCGCGCCGATGATCTTGCCGCTTTGCCCATCGCCGCTTTGAAGGCCCGCAATCCAAATGTGGATTGGGCCGCGATTGACGATGTGATTTATGGCTCAGCCAACCAAGCTGGTGAGGACAACCGCAATGTTGCGCGCATGGCCGCGCTTCTGGCGGGCCTGCCGATTGACGTTCCGGGCACAACGCTCAACCGCCTTTGTGCGTCTGGCATGGATGCTGTCGGTATGGCGGCCCGTGCCATCAAAGCGGGCGATTATGATATGGCGATCGCAGGCGGCGTTGAGAGCATGAGCCGCGCCCCCTTCGTGATGCCCAAGGCTGAAACAGCCTTCTCACGCGCCAATACGGTCTATGATACAACCATCGGCTGGCGCTTTGTGAACCCCAGAATGAAAGCCGCCTACGGCACAGACTCTATGCCTGAAACCGCTGACAATGTGGCTGAGGACTATGGCATCAGCCGCGCTGACCAAGACGCATTTGCGGCGCGCTCCCAAGCCCGCTTTGAGGCTGCGCAAGCCGCTGGTAAGTTCTCTGATGAGATCACGCCTGTCGAAATTCCGCAACGCAAGGGCGATCCGATTGTGTTTGCCACAGACGAACACCCGCGCGCTGGCACAACGCCAGAGAGCCTTGCGAAACTGCGCGCCATCAACGGCGAGGGTAAGACTGTCACAGCCGGCAATGCCTCCGGCGTCAATGATGGCGCCGCTGCGCTGCTCATGGCGTCCGAAGCCAGCGCATCTGCCCAAGGCCTCACGCCGCTCGCCCGCGTTGTCGGCATGTCGGTGGCAGGCGTTGCGCCGCGTATCATGGGCATCGGCCCTGTCCCTGCGAGCCAAAAAGTGCTCGCCCGCGCGGGTCTGAGCATTGAAGACATGGACGTGATCGAACTTAACGAAGCGTTTGCCAGCCAAGGCCTTGCCACTTTGCGCGCGCTTGGCGTTGCGGATGATGCGGAGCACGTCAATCCAAACGGCGGCGCCATCGCTCTGGGTCACCCGCTTGGCATGTCAGGTGCGCGCCTTGTCATGACGGCGGCATACGAGCTCAAGCGCCGCGGCGGGCGGTATGCACTTTGCACCATGTGCGTTGGCGTCGGCCAAGGCGCAGCGATTATCATTGAACGGGTCTGAGGAGAAATATCATGTATGCACAGATGGTAAAATCAACGGGCGAGGGCGTCAAAACCCGCGAGGAAATGTCCCCCGAAGAGGCGGCCTTTCAGGACCGCATCGACCAAGATATCAAGATCGAACCAAAAGACTGGATGCCAGCGGGCTACCGCAAAACGCTGATCCGCCAGATCGGCCAGCATGCGCACTCCGAAATCGTCGGCCAGCTGCCCGAAGGCAACTGGATCACCCGCGCGCCCACACTTGAGCGCAAGGCGATCCTCCTCGCCAAGGTGCAGGACGAGGCAGGCCACGGCCTCTATCTCTACGCCGCTGCCGAAACGCTGGGCGTGAGCCGTGACGAGCTGACAGAACAGCTTCTTGACGGGCGCATGAAGTATTCTTCGATTTTCAACTATCCCACACTCAACTGGGCCGATATGGGCGCGGTTGGCTGGCTTGTCGATGGTGCGGCCATTATGAACCAAGTGCCGCTCCAGCGCACATCTTATGGCCCTTATAGCCGTGCGATGATCCGTATTTGCAAGGAAGAGAGCTTTCACCAGCGTCAAGGCTACGACATCATGATGAAGATGGCGCAAGGCACGGCAGCACAAAAGGCTATGGCCCAAGATGCGCTCAACCGCCTCTGGTATCCATCGCTCATGATGTTCGGCCCGTCTGATGCAGACTCAGTGCACTCGGCCCAATCCATGGCTTGGAAAATCAAAATGGACAGCAACGACGAGTTGCGCCAGAAATTTGTCGACCAGACCGTGCCGCAGGCCGAATACCTTGGTCTTACCGTGCCCGACGAAAACCTCAAATGGAACGAAGAGAAGGGCGGCTATGACTTTTCGCAGCCTGACTGGGAGGAGTTCTTTGATGTCTTGCGCGGCAATGGCCCTTGCAACGTCGACCGCTTGGAAAAACGCAACAAAGCTTGGGACGAAGGCGCATGGGTGCGTGACGGCCTCATGGCCCACGCTGCCAAACGCGCGGCCCTCAAAACAGCTGCGGAATAAGGAGCATACACATGTCTAAAGAATGGCCCCTCTGGGAAATCTTCGTCCGCGGCCAGCATGGCCTGTCACACCGTCATGTGGGCTCGCTTCATGCGCCTGATGCTGAAATGGCGATCAAAAATGCCCGTGATGTTTACACGCGCCGCAACGAAGGCCAGTCAATCTGGGTTGTGGAGGCCGCGCATATCTCGGCCTCAAGCCCCTCTGACAAAGGCCCGCTTTATGAGCCAAGCGAAAGCAAGGTCTACCGCCACCCGACGTTCTTTGACATCCCCGAAGACGTGGGGGCCATGTAACATGAGCACTCTTTATGACTTCGCGCTGCGCATGGGCGACAGCACGCTTATCCTTGGACATCGCGTCTCAGAATGGTGTGGCCACGCGCCAGTGCTTGAAGAAGATATCGCGCTGGCGAACACGGCTTTGGACCTCATCGGCCAGACCCAGCTCTGGCTCGGCCTCGCCGCCGAAGAAGAGGGCACAGGCAAAACTGCCGATGATCTTGCCTTCCTGCGCGACGCTTGGGATTTTCGCAACGCGCTGCTTACCGAGCTGCCCAATGGCGACTTTGGTCGTACCTTGATGCGACAGTATCTCTTTGACCAATGGCACCTGCTCATGCTGCAAGCCCTTCAAGGCTCAAGTGAAAAGCGTGTCTCCGACATCGCCGACAAGGCTGTGAAAGAAGTGAGCTACCACGTTGAGCGCTCGCGCGACACGGTGATTGGCCTTGGCGACGGTACGCCTGAAAGCCACAAGCGCATGCAAGACGCGCTTGAGTATCTTTATCCCTACGTGGGTGAGCTGTTCACGCCCGATGCCGTCGATGAGGCCGCCACGCACGAGGGCATTGCCCCCGACTTGGCCAGCTTGCGCGCCGCATATGATGCAGCCGTGGCTGACACCATGGCAGAGGCCACACTCACGCTGCCCGATAGCCGCTTCGGCCACAAAGGCGGACGGACAGGCAAGATGCACACCGAGCATCTCGGCCATATCCTCACACAAATGCAGTGGCTTCAGCGCGCCTATCCAGGAGCGAGCTGGTGATGCAGCCGAGCGTTGATCAGGTCTACACGTGGCTCGATGATGTGCCTGACCCCGAGATTCCTGTGATCTCTCTGATGGATTTGGGCATCATCCGCCATGTGGAGTGGGCGGGGGACACACTCGAAGTCACCGTCACGCCGACCTATTCAGGCTGCCCTGCGACGAGCATCATTAACCTTGATATCGAAACCGCTCTGCGCGGCCACGGTATCGAGAAGCTTGCGCTCAAACGCCAGCTTAGCCCGCCATGGACAACCGACTGGTTGACTGAAAAGGGCCGTAAAAAGCTTGAGGAGTACGGCATCGCTCCGCCCCAGCCCGCAGGTGGCCCCGCACAGTGCCCACGCTGCCAAAGCCATGATCTGGAACGCCTTTCCCAGTTTGGCTCCACCCCGTGCAAGGCCCAATGGCGCTGTAAAAGTTGCCTTGAGCCTTTCGACTATTTCAAATGTATTTGAGGTGACACATGCCCCGCTTTCATGAACTCGAAGTCACAGGCCTGCGCAAAACAATCCGCGACGCTGTTGTTGTGACGCTCAAGCCCGTCAATGGCGCAGCCAGTGAATTTGACTTCACCCAAGGCCAATATCTCACCTTTCGCCGCGATTTCGACGGCGAGGAAATCCGCCGCAGCTACTCGATTTGCGCAGGCAAGGGCGAGGGCATCCTGCAAGTTGGCATCAAGCGTGTAGATGGCGGCGCCTTCTCGACTTGGGCCAACGAAGAGCTCGCCATCGGCGCGCGCATCGAGGCGATGCCGCCGATGGGCCGCTTCTTTACACCGCTGGATGCCAGCACAGAGAAATCTTACCTCGCCTTTGCAGGTGGTTCAGGGATCACGCCCGTTTTGTCGTTGATCAAAACCACACTTGAGGCCGAGCCAAAGGCCGAGTTTACGCTGGTCTATGCCAATAAGGGCATCAGCACGATCATGTTCCGCGAGGAACTGGAAGATCTCAAGAACATCTACATGGGCCGCTTCAATGTGATCCATATCCTTGAGCAAGACGCACAGGATATTGAGCTCTTCTCGGGGCTCGTGACGGAAGAGAAATGCGCCAAGCTTTTCGAAAGCTGGATTGATATCAAGAGCGTCGATACCGCCTTTATCTGTGGTCCCGAACCTATGATGCTCGGCATCGCCAAGGCGCTGAAGGAGCATGGGCTAGAAGACGAGCAGATCAAATACGAGCTCTTCGCCTCCGCCCAACAAGGCCGCTTGGCCAAACCCGCCGCCTCGCGCGCCGCAGGGGCTGCTGCACAGATCAAACTTTCGGTCACCCTTGATGGTGCGACCCAGACCATGGACGCCGATCCTGACAGCAGCATTCTTGATCTCGCGCGGGCAGGCAATCTGGATGCACCCTACGCCTGTAAAGCAGGGGTCTGCTCGACATGCCGCTGCCGTGTGATCGAAGGCGAAGTCGATATGCGTGCCAATCATGCGCTTGAAGATTATGAGGTTGAAAAAGGCTACATCCTGTCCTGCCAGAGCTTCCCTGTGAGCGCGGTTGTTAAAGTGGATTACGACCAATAGGACTATGGAAAAACAGGGATTGCGCTTTGCCTGCGGCATTCACCCCCTGAGGATATTTGAAGAAAGAAAAAGACCCTCAGAGGGCTTTGAGACCGCCGATTGCAAGCTTGGCCACTTCTGCGCCATAAGCGCGACGTGCGTGTTCATCAGCGCTGGCGTTCCACATATAATGCCAGTTGAGCATGCCAAAGACCGACATCGTGACGCTGCGCAGCTTGGCTGGATCGCGCTCAAACACGTCTGGCGCATTTTCAGCAATGACGCTTGAGAGTTTCTTGACCATATCACGCTGATATCCAACGAGAATCTGGCGTTGATCCGGGGGCAGGTGATCCATCCCTGCGCTTTGAACACGGTGCGCATTGTCTGCGCCCTGATAGGCCAGAAGCACTTCGACGCAGAGCGCAAGGAGCTTTTCTGCAGGGGCCAGCCCGTCGAGGTTCACCTCGGCGAGCCTGTCACGCAGCTCTTTGAGGTGACTGTCGAGCAAGTCAAACAAGAGCGCATCCTTGCTGTCATAGTAGTGGTAGATGTTGGCCTTGGAAATGCCTGCATCCTGCGCAAGCGCTGCCATGCTTGCGCGGTCAAACCCCTCGCTGGCAAAGACCCGTGCCGCCGCTTCCAAGATGGCTTCGCGCTTGGCACTGTGATCCTTGGCTTGTGTTCTTGCCATGCGCTCAGCCCTTGTTGCGATTGTCGATCACGCGCACGGCTTTACCTTGCGAGCGTGCCACGGAGCCGGGATCGCCTACAATGACCTCGGTGCTGACACCTACCATATCCTTGATATGTTTGGTTAACATCCGCTGCGCTGCCGTGCGGGAGAGATTGTCTGCCGCATCAGCTGTTGCCTCGACAAACACCCGCATCGCATCCATCCGGCCTGATTTGTAGAGCTCGATCTGGAAGTAAGGCGCAAGACCGCCTGTCGCCATGACCTGTTCTTCGATCTGGGTGGGGAAGACATTCACACCGCGCAGAATGATCATGTCGTCAGAGCGCCCTGTGATTTTCTGCATCCGCCGCATGGAGCGCGCCGTGCCCGCCATCAGGCGGGTCAGGTCGCGTGTGCGATAGCGGATCATCGGCATGCCTGTTTTGGTGAGCGTGGTAAAGACCAGCTCTCCTTCTTCTCCGTCAGGGACCACCTCGCCTGTGACCGGGTTGATCACCTCAGGATAAAAGTGATCTTCCCAGATGTGGAGGCCGTCTTTGCTTTCCACACATTCGTTGGCCACACCTGGTCCGATAATCTCGGAAAGCCCGTAAATATCCACGGCATGCATGTCGAATGCCTCTTCGACTTCAAGCCGCATCGCATTTGTCCAAGGCTCGGCCCCGAAAACGCCGACATCAAGGCTGCTTGTGCGCGGATCAATCCCCGCTTTGTGGAAGCCCTCAAGGATGTTGAGCATATAGGACGGCGTGACCATGATCCCTTGTGGCTTAAAATCTGTGATGAGGCCCACCTGCTTTTCGGTTTGCCCGCCACCCATGGGAACCACTGTCGCCCCAAGCCGCTCGATCCCGTAATGCGCGCCAAGACCACCGGTGAAAAGGCCGTAGCCATAGGCGTTGTGCACTGTGTCGCCACGCTTGAGGCCAGAAGCGCGCAGAGAGCGGGCGACGACGTCTGCCCAGACATCGATATCGTTTTGGGTATAAACTACGACCGTGGGTTTGCCGGTTGTGCCGGAGGAGGCATGAATGCGCACCAGCTCTTCGCGCGGCACGGCAGCAAGGCCAAAAGGATAATTCGCCCGCAGGTCGTCTTTATATGTGAAGGGGAATTTCGCAAGGTCGCTCAGGCACGTCAGATCATCAGGGTGCACCCCAGCCGCATCAAAGCGCTCTTTATACATTGGCACGTTGTCGTAAGCGTGCTTCAGCGTGGTTTTCATCCGCGTCAGTTGCAGCGCCATAATCTCGTCGCGTGAGGCAATCTCGATCGGGTCCAGGTCGCTTTTCTTTGGTGTCAGATCTTTCATGTCTTAGGCCTCCCCGCCTTCGTCGAAATGTGTGCCCGCGATGGCACGCGAAATGCCACGAAACTCGCAGAGTGTTTTGCCGTTCTGGTTGCTTACAACCACATCATAAATCCCGCTGCGCCCTGTGAGGCTGACTTCGCGTGCCGTGGCGCGCAGGCGGTCACCCTCAAATCCGGGGGCGAGATAGCTCATAAAAGTGTGCTGCCCGACAGTGTTCTGGTTGCGCGAATTACACGCAAAGGCAAAGGCGCTGTCGGCGAGCAAAAAGGAGATGCCTCCGTGACATGTCCCGTGGCCGTTGGTGTGATGCGTTTGCACAGTCATCTCCAAGACAGCCTCGCCCTCATCAACACTGACAAGCTCCATTCCGACCCACTCGGAGGCCTTGTCGCCCGCCCACATCGCGGCGGCCGATCGCTCTGCGCGCTCTTTCGGTGTCATGCTCATTCCCCTTTAAACTGAGGTGGGCGTTTGTTCAGAAACGCGCTCACGCCCTCGGCATAATCGGCAGATTCTCCGCAGGTCTTCATGTATCCTGCCTCAAGCTTGAGCTGCTCTGAGAGCGTGTTTACAGCCGAGGCCTGAATGGCCGCTTTCGTCAGGGCAAGGCCCAGTGTTGGTCCGTTTGCAAGCTTTTCCACAAGTGCATGCGCCTCATAGGTCAGTTGCCCGTCCTCAATACATTTCCAAATGAGGCCCCAATCCTCGGCCTGCTGTGCACTCATCGGCTCTGCGGTAAAGGCCAGCCCCTTGGCGCGCGCTTCGCCAAGAAGGCGCGGCAAATGAAAGCTGCCACCCGTATCTGGAATGAGCCCAACCTTGCTAAAGGATTGAATGAACTTCGCCTTGTCCGAGGCGAGCACCATGTCACAGGCCAAGGCAAGGTTTGCACCAGCCCCCGCCGCAACGCCGTTGACGGCGCAAACCACAGGAAAGGGCAGGGCGCGAATGAGGTTCACAAGCGGGCCATAGAACTTGCGCACCGTCTCTCCCAAGTCGGGGGGGGCGTCCATTTTGGAAGGGTCTCGATCGCCCAAATCCTGCCCGGCGCAAAAGCCGCGTCCAGCACCTGTGAGCAAAACCGCCCGCGCGCCCTCGTCTCGCGCCGCTTCAAGGGCTGCGCGCAACGCCAGATGCATCTCTTCGTTAAATGAGTTCAGCTTGTCAGGACGGTTGAGCATGATCTCGTGCCATGTGTCGTGGCGTGTCACTAAAATTGTCTCAGACATTGCTCTCTCCCTCAAGCTTACAAGACAAAGCTTGCATAAACCGAACGGTTGGTCAATAAATTATCCAGAGCCAAAAAGGAGAGCGCCATGAAAGAGATTGCAAGCTATGCCATGGGGCAGTGGGTTGCCCCCGACGCAGCCGCCCGCAGCGTAGACTGCGCCATCACAGGTGCGCCCTTCGCCCGCATCGGCAACGGTACGCTCGATACAAAGGCTATGCTGATCCACGCCCGCGAGGTCGGCGGCCCTGCCTTGCGCGCGATGAACTTCCACGAGCGCGCCAAGATGGTTAAGGCGCTGGCCATGGCGCTCGGTGAGCACAAGCAAGCGCTTTATGATCTCAGCTTTCACACAGGCGCGACCCAGAAAGATCACCTGATCGACATCGACGGTGGCATCGGAACGATGTTTGTCTTCGCCTCCAAGGGCCGCCGCGAGCTTCCCGAAGCGCATGTCTATGTTGATGGTGATCTGGAGCAGCTCTCGCGCCACGGCTCCTTCATGGGCCAGCATATCTGCACGCCTCTGCGCGGTGTCGGTGTGCATATCAACGCCTTCAACTTCCCCGTCTGGGGGATGCTCGAGAAGCTCGCCCCAACCCTGCTCGCAGGCGTTCCCGCCATTGTAAAGCCTGCGAGCTCCACCGCCTATGTCACTGAACTTGCAGTTAAAATCATGCTTGAGAGCGGGCTTCTCCCCGAGGGCGCACTCCAGCTGATTTCTGGTGGCGTGGGGGATCTCTTTGACGGCCTCGGCCCGCAAGATGTGGTCAGCTTCACAGGCTCCGCCCAGACCGCGCTCATGCTGCGCAGTCATCCGACCATTGCGCAAAACTCGACACGCTTCATCGCCGAGCAAGACAGTCTCAACGCCTCTGTCCTTGGCCCCGATGCAGCCGAAGGCACGGAAGAGTTCTCCCTCTTCATCAAGGAAATCCTGCGTGAAATGACAGCTAAGGCAGGCCAGAAATGCACTGCCATTCGCCGCATCATGGTCCCCCAAACGCAGGTCGAGGCCGTCATAAAAGCGATCAGCGCCAAGCTCGACGCTCTCACAATCGGCGATCCGCGCGAAGAGAGCACCCGCATGGGCGCGCTCGTCAGCATGAGCCAGAAGCATGATGTGCTCGCCATGGCCGATACGCTCGCCACCGAAAGCAAGATTGTCTGGCGTGACGAAGCCCGCGTGCCCACCGAGGGCGCCTTTGTTTCGCCCGTGCTCTTGCACTGCGAAAATCCCGACGCCGCAACAGAGGTCCACGCCACAGAGGCTTTCGGCCCTGTGAGCACCGTGATGGGCTACCGCGATCTGGCCCATGCGGCGGCGCTCGTCGCCAAGGGCGAGGGCAGCCTTGTCACTTCGCTGATTACAGCTGATCCTGCCATCGCGACGGCCTTTGTCGCCGAGGCCGCGCCGTGGAACGGGCGCATCTATATCAACAACCGCCACTCTATGAAGGAGAGCACAGGCCACGGTTCGCCGCTCCCTCATATGGTTCACGGCGGCCCAGGCCGCGCAGGCGGCGGCGAAGAGATGGGCGGCATCCGAGGTGTCATGCACTACATGCAACGCACCGCCATTCAGGGCAGCCCCGATATGCTCACAGCCATCGGCCAGAAGTGGGTTCCAGGCGCGGCCGAAGTCACTGGCCCCGCGCACCCCTTCACCCGCCGGTTCGGCGCGCTTGCCTTGGGCGAAACGCTGCACACCGCGAGCCGCACCATCACTCTTGAGGATATCGAGACCTTCGCCCATTTCACGGGCGATACGTTTTACGCCCACATGGATGAGGCGGCCGCCGCGCGGAACCCCTTCTTCCCGGGCCGTGTGGCGCATGGTTATCTCTTGCTCAGCTTCGCGGCAGGACTGTTTGTGGAGCCAAACGAAGGGCCGGTTCTGGCCAATACGGGCCTTGATAGCTTGCGGTTTATGAAGCCTGTTGTGGCGGGTGACGCCATCAAGGTCGCGCTCACCGTGAAGCGCAAGACAACCCGCAATGAAGAATACGGCGAGGTGCGCTGGCATGTGTCGCTCACCAATCAGGATGACGAGCTTTGCGCAACCTATGAGCTTCTCACAATGAACGCTCTTTAACGCGCGATCCACTCTCGCTAAGGTGCGCCCATGACGTCGGGCGCATCACATCTCTTTGAAACCACCTTCACGGCTCTGCAAGCGCAGGGCCCGCTGAAGACCTGGTCGCTCATTGTCACAATCTTTGGCGATATCGCCCCCGCCAAAGAAGACCATATCGACAGTCAGCTCTTGGCCGCGCTCACCGCGCCCTTTGGCGTGAAGCCCGAGGCTCTGCGTGTCGCGCTGCACCGTTTGCGCAAGGATGGCTGGCTTGAGGCTGTCAAAACGGGTCGCCGTTCGTCCTATCACCTTTCCGAGACAGGCGAGGCGCTCACGCGCAAAGCCTACGCTCGGATCTATCGCGATGTCCAAAGCGGGCAGGGTGCGGATTGGCAAATCGAGCTTCTGGAAGATGCCGCTGCATCAGGGCGCGCCAAAACCGCGCTGATCGGGGCCAATATCCTCGTCTCGCCCGCGCCCTCCACTGGCGCACCGCTCTGCTTGGCGGCTGTGGATGTGCCCGAATGGATGCGCACTGCTCTTGTGTCTGAGGCGGCGCAGGCAGAATTCGCTGGCTATGTCGCGGCCCTTGAGGGCCTCTTCCCCGCGCTCGCCTCAGAGAGCCTGACAGAGGAGGCCCGCGCCGCGCTGCGCTTTCTGGTGCTGCACTATTGGCGGCGCATTGTCCTGCGCCAGCCCGAAGCGCCTGAAATCCTGCTGGGACAAGACTGGGCGGGCGATGCCGCGCGCAGGCTGACGCTCAAGGTCTTCCAAGACTTGCCGCGTCCCAAGCTCGCGGACCTTGCTGCCCTGTCCATCGCCTAGGCGCTGTCTTTCTTCTCTGCCAAAGCCTGCAAACTCAACTCGAGATCTTTCTCAAGCTCGCGCACGCGCTTGCGGTAAGCTTCGTTGCTGGCCATATCCTGATCAGGCTTCCAAAGCTGCGCCAGTTCTTTCAGTGCCATTCGGTCATGGGCGTAAAACGCTTGTTCCGCCTCGGCGGCTTCATATTCGGTCATCCCGACGTTTTCGAGCACATAGCGCCCTGCCCGCAAGGAGCTGTCAAACAGCTCGCGCACAATATCATTGGCGCCCGCCTCATAGAGTGCAAACACATGGCCCCGGTCGCGGGCGCGTGCAATGATATGGATGTCGGGCCGTTCCTTGCGCGCGTGCCGCACAAGCCGCAGTCCCGCTTCGGTATCGTCCAGCGAGACAACAAGCACCCGCGCATCGCGCAAGCCCGCCGCGCGCAAAAGCTCTGGCCGCGTGGGATCGCCCAGAAACGCGCGGTAGCCAAAGCTGCGCATCAGCTGGATGCGCTTGAGATTGTTGTCCAGAACCACAGTCTTGAACCCGCTGCTCTCCACAAGCCGGTTCACAATCTGCCCAAAGCGCCCCACACCCGCAATGATCACAGGTCCAGCATGGTCAATCTCATCAGGCTCGCTGGTCTGTTTGGCGCCCTCAAAGCGCTTGTGCAAATAGTCGTAAACCAAAAAGAGTATCGGCGTCATCAGCATCGACAGGGTGATAATCAGCAAAAGCCTGTTGCCCAAAGCATCCGTAAAGACACCCTGTTGCCCGGCAAAGGAAATCAGAACAAACCCGAACTCCCCCGCCTGTGCCAAGGCCAGTGTAAAGAGCCACAGCTCGCGCCGCCGAAGCCCAAAGCCGAAGCCGAGTACAAAGAGGACAACGCCCTTGAGCAGGATCAGCCCGCAGGCGAGGCCAATCATCAGGGCCGGCTCCGCCATCAAGGCGGTAAAGTTGATCGAGGCCCCAACGGTGATGAAAAATAGCCCCAGCAAGAGGCCCTTAAACGGCTCGATATCGCTCTCAAGCTCGTGGCGGAACTCGCTGCTTGCAAGAACAACCCCAGCCAGAAAAGCGCCCAAAGCGGGCGAGAGCCCCAAGAGCGTCATCACATAGGCGTTGCCAATAACAATGAGCAGGGCAAGCGCCGTAAACATCTCGCGCAGTCGCGTGGCGTGAATATATCGAAAGATCGGCTTGGTCAGAAAGACCCCCGCAGCGATCACAACCGCAATGGTTGCCAGCGTCGCCAGCGCCACGCCCCAAGCGGGCAGGCTTTCAAACAACGTCGCATGATGCGCACCGTCCTCTGTCTGCAGCACGATCGAGCCATCTGGCCCAAAAGCGACAGGCGCAGCAATGCTCAAGAGCGGTATCAGCGCCAGAAACGGGATCACGGCAATATCCTGCGTCAACAAGACCGCAAAGACAGAGCGCCCGCCGGATGTCTGGACAAGGCCTTTTTCTGTAAGGGTCTGAAGCACAATTGCGGTTGAGCTCAAGGACAATACGAGACCAATCGCAAGGCTCGTCTGCCACGCCAGCCCAAACAATGACGAAGCCACAAAAAAGACCATACAGGTCAGCACAACCTGAACACCGCCAAGGCCGACAAGCCTTTGTCGCATCGCCCAAAGTGCCCCGGGGGTCAGCTCAAGCCCGATGATAAACAACATCATCACCACGCCGAATTCTGCAAAATGCTGCAAATCGCGGGTCTCTTCGCCAAGGCCCGGCATAAGGCCGATCAGCACACCAGCGCTCAGATATCCCAGCACTGAGCCAAGCCCGAGCCGCGAGGCCAGCGGAACGGCAATGACTGCCGCCAAAAGATAGATCGTAGGGAGGAAAAGCATGGAGTGCATTAGGCTGGCAACGGTGCGTCTTGTTTAATCTGGTTCATCACAATCTGGCTATGCACACGGCTAACTGCCCCATGCGCCAGAAGGATGTCATGGATCAGCGTGTTTAGCGAGGCCAGATCCTTGGAATAAATCCGCAGCAACACATCTGCATCGCCCGTCATAGCCCAGGCTGAAATGATCTCTGGTTGTGAACCGATCAATTTGTTGAAGCTCTTGGAAAGGGTAGGGTCGTGGTTGAGAAGCTGGACCTGTACAAAGGCCTGCACACCAAGGCCAAGCGCCCCCGCATCAAGCTGCGCGCGATATCCAAGAATGACACCGCTGGCTTCCAGCCGCTGCCGCCGCCGCGCGGCTTGACTTGGCGAGAGGCCAAGCATATCGGCCAGCTCTTGGGCTGTGGCCTGCGCGTTCTGCTGCAAAGCCGTGATGAGTTTAGAATCAATCTGGTCTTTCATGCACTCAAATTACGATTTAAATCTCAAAGATGCGATAATGTCGTCAGCTCTAGGCAAGGATACGCGATGAAATATGCATCTTTTCGCTTAGAGCCAGCCCCAGACCAATCCTGCAACCACCAGATAGCGCCCGGTCTTTGCCAAGGTGACGAGCGCGAGAAAGATCCAGATGTTTTCGCGCAACACGCCTGCTGCCAAAGTCAGCGGATCGCCCACAAGAGGCGCCCAGCTGAGCAGAAGCGAATAACGCCCGTAGCGCCGATACCAGCCTTCGGCACGCGCCAGCGAATCGCCTGAAAACGGAAACCAGCGCTTGTGTTGGAGCGCATTCGCCCCGCGTCCGAGAGCATAGTTTAACAGTGCGCCAAGAATATTGCCTAGGCTCACCACAAAGAGGAGCCAAAAAGCAGACCATTCTTGGGAGGCCAGCAGCCCCGCCAGCACGAGTTCGGACTGTGCTGGCAGCAGCGAGGCTGCGACAAAGGCCGAAAGAAAAAGGCCGCCATAGACAGCGAGGTCGGTCATGTTGTTTCGCTCTCAGAGGGCATTGATAGGCCTGACTATACGCCCAAACAGTAAAGCCTGCGCGCGCTGTATTGTCTAATTTTGTCTGAACAAAAACACGTTTCAGGCGGTGTACGGGTTGTGCACGCTTTTCACCCCCCTGATTTTGGCTCCTGCAAAATGTATGAAGAGATAAAAACGCACCGTTTACTGAATTTTCAAATCAGCCTTTTGGCATTTTCAAAGTCACACCGCGACCATTCTTTTGATAAATCAATTCTGTCTCGCCAATCGCAGAGACACGGCCACCATCAATACGGTCGCCGACGGCCACTTTTTTGTAGCGCCCGTTGGACAGGCGGACGAGTGCGCGGCGGCTGGCTGGCTTACCGTAGACACCGATCAGATTGACCCGCTTGAGGTTGATCGCATTTCGCACAGTGGCTTGCTTTGCGACGGAGGCACGCGAGGGGATACTCGGCGCAACAGTGCGTGGAGCAACCGCCGCAACTTGCGTAACCTCTTCTTGCTGCTGAGCTTTTTCAGCACGCTTTACGATACGGTCAAAGTTATTGGGGCGGTCCTTGGGCTTCACAGAACGCGCCACTGCCTGCGGAGTGGCGTTCGGATCGAGGTCGCGGGTATTGGCTTCAGGAAGCTTGATCACCACCGCTCCGGGCGTCGGCGGAACGGCCTGCGCAACCGCCTCTTCAATCGCTTGTTCAAGGGCGGCGCTGGCGTTTGGTGTTGGCGTGGGTTGTGGCTCTGCGGCGGCTATTTCACGTGCTGAAGGCGGGCGCATTTTGGGGCGAATCGAGGCCAGCTCCGTTCGGCTAAAACCGCCCAGATTGGCCCGCTCATTGGCTTCCGCAAGCCCCTCAGGCCGCGCTTTAGGCCGCATCGCCGCCCGCAAATCAGGCACCTCTACAGCCCCCTCCAGAGCCTCTGTCCTACCAGGTAAATCGGTAGGAAAATAAGGGGGTTTGCCTGCAAAAACGAGATGTCCGTCTGGCGATATCGCACCCTCTTTTGTGGCCCTGACCAGCCCGCGCTCATCCAGCGCAAAGCTGAGTCCTTGGGCAGCTGGATTTGTTTGACGGCCAAGTGTGCCGTCAGCTTGCTCAAGGGTGAGCGCTGGCAAAGCAATCGCATCTTGGGCCGAGATCACAGGATCGATCGACGCAATATAAAGATCATCAGAATCCTGCAGTGGCGGAACCGTGGGCGCAGCAGGTGCCAAGACCCAAATGCCTGTAACTGCGTATTTTTCTTGCGCTTCCTGCAAGCTGATCTCAGGGATTGGCAAAGGCATTACGCGCGACAGATCGGTAGCTTGGGTTTCCTCACCCGTGTCGAGCGCTGCAAGCTCAAGCTGCGGCTCAAGCACCATCGCCTCGTCGCCTTCAATCTCGGTTTCATCAAGATCAGACGGAGCCAGAACAATGCGTTCGGGGTCTTTGCCGAGGAACCGTGACAGCCCCTCACCAACAAAGATCGAAGCCCAAGCCGCGACACCGAGTAAAAACACGAGCAATACGGCGGTTAAGATCAGTCCAAGGAACCTCGGCTTCCCGATAACCTTTTGCTTCTGAGATACTTTTTCCTTTTTGCGCGCTCCAAACACGGTGAGACGTTGGCGTTCGTTTTCTGTTGGAGGAACAATGTTTGGCGGTGGCGTAGGCAGAGGGCGAGGTGCGGGCGCGACAGCTGTTGTACTTGCTGGTTGCGTGGCGGGTGCGTTCAGTTCTGGAGAGCCATCAGGGTTGCGTTGGCTGACAAATGCCATTTCCTCGCGCGCCGCTGCAGTGAGATCGGGGAGGGGCTGTGGGGGAGGGGGCGTGGCGTTCGCTTCGTTCTCAGGGAGCAGCGGGATGCTTGGTGCAACGGCGCTTGGTTCATGCCGTGTGACGCCTGAGAGAGAGGGCGCAACTGCCTTCTTGCCCTCTGCCTCTCGTCGCGTTGAAAACGAGGGAGTTGAAGCTTGTGGCGGCTGGACTTCTGGCTTAGGCGCTGACGTTGCAGGAAGGGCGTCTTCGGGTGGTGCTGTTGCTGCTTCAGGAATGCGCGCGACACCGCTGACCACAACGGCTTCCAAGTCGCGCTCGATATCGGCATCAATACCACTACAGGTGCCAAAAAATGGTTCGCCGACATAGCTGCCAGCGCTTGGCTGCGCAGTGAAATAGATTGGCTTAAATCCGTTGTCGGAGGCAAAACCTTCTGCTTCCAGCAAGGTTTCGCGCGCGACAGCGGCAACAACGAGGTCAGCGCCAGATTCGGCCCAGCAATACGCAAGCTCTTCAAGCGTGTAGGGTGTCACGCCGTCGAGAGCTGCGCGCACAGCAGTCTCATACTCCGCGGTCGGGCCATCAGGTTTCGTTAGCTGGAGGTATTTAATCTGTTCAGAGGGGAGCAGAAGCTTTACTGTGAGAGGCTCTGGCGTGATCTGAGCTGCTGTTTTCTTGAGTAAATTCAGGGCTTCTGGCAAATCAGGCACATCTAGAGGCACTTCGCCAACACGGGCCCAGCCCGCTGTAGAACGATGCAAAAGGCCAATGCCTTCAAACGATAATTTTAACGCAAAATTTGGTTTCATACAGCCGCCTTGAAGCCGGTCACAACACTATTAAGCTTTTATTATATCAATACCCTGCTGAATAAAACAGATCAGATGCCACTAAGAGTTCTCAAAGTGGCATCTGCTAACAATCATTAAAAACGTGCGTTTATGCGCTGGCTTTTGCGAGAGCTTGGTCGAGGTCAGCGATCAGGTCTTTTGCGTCCTCAATTCCGATTGAAATCCGTACAACACTTGGACCTGCGCCTGCCGCTTCCTGCTGCTCTGGGGTAAGCTGGCGGTGTGTTGTGGAGGCAGAATGGATCACAAGGCTGCGCGTGTCTCCAAGGTTTGCAACATGGCTGAAGATTTCGAGACTATCCACGAACTTGAGGCAGGATTCATAGCCACCTTTGAGCGCAATTGTGAACAAACCGCCAGCACCCTTCGGACAGATCTTGGCCACCCGCGCGTTGTAAGGTGAAGACTTTAGGCCCGCATAGGTGACGTAATCAACAGCCTCGTGGCCTTCCAGCCAGCCCGCAATTTGCTCAGCGTTCTGCACATGCCGCTCCATGCGCAGGCTCAGTGTTTCTATGCCCATGAGCGTGTAATGCGCTGCCTGCGGGTTCATCGTCATGCCCAGATCGCGCAGACCAATGGCGATGCCGTGAAACGTGTAGGCGAGCGCGCCGAATGTTTCATGAAACTTAAGGCCGTGATAGGCAGGCTCTGGCTCGGATAGAGAAGGGAATTTGTCAGACGCCGACCAATCAAACTTACCCGAGTCGACAACGCACCCCCCTGTTACGGTACCGTTGCCTGTGAGGTATTTGGTGGTGGAGTGCACAACAAGCGTGGCGCCGTGCTCGATCGGGTTGCAGAGATAGGGCGTCGCTGATGTGTTATCTACGATAAGCGGAATGCCTGCAGCGTCTGAGATCGCTGAAATCGCATCCAGATCGGTGATATAACCGCCGGGGTTGGCGATCGATTCACAAAAAACTGCGCGGGTGTCATCGTCGATGGCGGCTTTGACTGCTTCAAGATCATCAAAGTCGACAAACTTAGCAGACCAACCGAAGCGTTTTATCGTTTGGGAGAACTGCGTGATTGTGCCTCCATAAAGGCGCGAGGATGCGACGACATTGCGCCCGGGGGCCATCAGGGGGAAGAGTGCCATGATCTGGGCCGCATGGCCGGAAGAACAGCAAACTGCGCCTTGGCCGCCTTCGAGTGTGGCAATGCGCTCCGCCAGAACTGCAACCGTCGGGTTTGTCAGGCGAGAGTAAATATAGCCGACCTCTTGCAAGTTGAAGAGTGCTGCTGCGTGGTCAGCATCCCGAAAGACATAGGCTGTTGTCTGGTAAATTGGCGTTTGGCGCGCGCCCGTGGCAGGGTCTGGTGCTGCGCCTGCGTGAATTTGAAGTGTGTCGAATCCGTAAGCCATTTGGGCCTCCCAAGTGTGTGTTTGGGCAAATGTTAGGCAAAGTGACGGACCTTCACAACTGGGAGTGCTCTAAGAGGGACAGGAGTTCAAAACTTGTTCTGAACGCGGAATGCTCCGCCCTTTATGGCGAGGATCTCAGAACATTGTTCTGTCTCAACGCATCCAGAAGCCCTCGCGCTTGATGCGGTTGCGGATAGCCTGTTCCTTGCGGGGCAGGTCGTTCTGATCAAACAGTGCGCGCACTTTTTCTCCCCGACCTTGATAGACCATGCGCTTGATCGGATTATAAGCTTTTAGAGCTTTTTTGAGCTTGTTGGGTGCGCATACCTGCTCAAGTGCAGTGATAACATGGTCCGCTTCACGCGCATAAAGCATAGGAAATAAACGATAATGACAGCTTACGGCGCCGTCTAGATAGCCTTCGGGAAGTGTGTCTCGACCGCCGCCAAGTGCATGAATGACCAGCGGCAGGGCCACCTGATCAAGCCATGGATCCATTGTTTGACAGACCAGTTCGCGTGGGGGGCAGTCGCGAATGGCCAAAGCGTATTCGAGAAACTTTTCACCAAATTCATGCGGACATTTATAAAAGAAGAAGCCTGCGTTGAAGTATAGATACCGTTTCCAATATTCATCAGGCTGGGACTGATCGAGAGAGCTTTTGTAATCAAGCCCGAATTTGTCATAGAGCGACTTCCATATCTCGCCATATCCTGGCCCTTAGAGCTCAAGTGTTGGCCACGTGCCTTCACGCTTGAGTGAGGCTGAGGGCTTATTAAAATCAAAGGGAACAGATGTAAGTTCGCCTGTGATGAGCGTATCTGTGTCAAAGAAAACAAAGGGCTTGCCTTTGGGGAGGGCTGCCAGTGCTTCGATCTTGTTGCCGTAAGCATAAGCATTTCCGAAAGCCTTGCTTTCAAAGGAAATAATCTCGACATCAAGATCATTGAGGGCTTCTAGAACAAGAGTGTCGTCCATACGCGGATCACGCGGCCAAAGGGGGCCGGGTTGCGGCTCTGCCACAATCAGGCGGCCTTTGAAATTAGGGCTGAATTCTCGCACAGAGGCAGCAAACAGAAGCGCCTCGTATTGCAGGCGCCCAGCCTGTCCGATCACAAAAACATTAAAATCGTCGGTTGTCTTAGATTTTGCAGCCATAGGCTCCGCTCAGCACTCGTTATTTGTTGCGAGTATAAAGACAATCAACGGCTGCGTCCAAGGGGCTTACGAAGAATTAGAAACAATAAAACAGCACAGAGCCCCAAGCGACACTGCGTTGCCCTTTGGGTCGTGTGGCGGGCAGTTTTGATCTTCGCTAAGAGTACATCGTCGCGTGGTTGAGCCGTTTCAATTCGTTTTTGTCCAAGGCATCTACTTTTGACGCAGGATTACAAAAAAGGCATCTCGCGGCTTGAGGTTTGGAACATTTAGTGAACATAAAGCCTGATGCGTGTCAGATTCTCAGATGTGTTTCCGCTCAAAGCCTGCCGGTACCACGAGGTAACAGGTGCAGGCTCTTATAGCTTTGCTGCCATTTGCTGTGGTGTCACATCAGGTAAGGCAATTTGGTTTGTCGAAGGCTGGGTGCCTGAGGTGCTAAATCCTCACGGATTGCAGACCTATTGTGATCCACATCGTGTCTTGATCGGGAAGTGTGCTGGTGCCCTGGATATATTGGCCGCAACAGAAGAATCTTTGAGATCGGGTTCTGTGTCATTGGTCGTCGCCGAACTCACTAAGCCGTTGAGTTTGATAGCTGGGCGTAGATTGCAACTCGCAGCAGAAGCGGGTTCGTCTACGGGATTGATGATTGTGCGTGAGGGCATGGGGAGTAATGCAACGCAAACCCGTTGGTCTATTTCACCTGCCTATTCACCAGATGACTCGACACAAATGCGATGGGAGCTTAACAAGAACAAAACGGGAACATATGGGAATTGGAAGGTCTGCTGGAATGATGAGGCGCATCGTATCTCTGTGGTTTCCGAACCTGCCTAGCGAGCGCATTCTGCGCACAAAGCATATTGAGGGTCCCTTCGCAGTTATTGCACGCATCAAGAATGCGGATCGTCTTATTTGCCTGAATGCTACGGCTCAAGAACGTGGGTTGAGGCGTGGTATGGGTTTGGCTGATGCCCGTTCATTTTGTCCGCAGCTACAAACAGAATTGCACAACTCTCAGGCGGATCAGTTATTTCAAGACGGCCTTCTCAGATGGGCCAGGCGCTATTGTCCGTGGGTTGGGAAGGATGGCGTCGATGGATTGCTTCTTGATATCACTGGTTCGGCGCATCTGCTGGGGGGGGAGGTGGCGCTACTGAGAGACATTCGAATGCGGCTGGCCCGATCTAAACTGACGGTCTGTGTTGGCATAGGTGACACATTGGGCGCGGCATGGGCTTTGGCACATTTTGGTCAGGGCTGTGCTGACACTGGCGACACCCTGAGCGCGATCCAGAGGCTACCCATCGCCTGCCTTCGAATCACGACTAAGGAGGACACCACCTTACAGCGTTTAGGTATCAAGACGGTCGGGCAGCTTGCGGCCCTGCCTCGCGCTACGGTTGGTCAACGGTTTGGGGCATCGGTTTTGATGCGATTGGATCAAGCGCTAGGCCGTCAAGCTGAGAGCATTTCCCCAGAAGCCAATGCGCCAACCTATTCGACACGGCTCACGTTGCCTGAGCCCATTGGCTTAGCGAAGGATGTGATGGCGGGTGTAGAGCGCCTGCTTTACCCGCTGTGCAAAAAACTGACAGACAACATGTCAGGTGTGCGGGTGCTGTCTTTGTCTTGTCGACGCATTGACGGGGGTGATCAAACCGTTGAATTGCGTCTTGCACGGCCTCTCCGTGATCCAACACGAATACTTCCATTATTCGAAAGGGGGGTCGGAGAGATAGATTCTGGCTTTGGCATTGACCAATTACGTTTGGTTGCCGTTCAGGTGGAAGCTTTACCTGTCGAGCAAACCACACAAACCACTCAAGGCAAATCACGACATGATGACGGTTTGCACGATTTGATCACGCGGCTGGGAAATCGTATCGGACTAGAGAACATCCAGAGGTTTTTGCCCGCTGACAGCCATATTCCTGAACGCAGCTTCATCATTGCACCCGTAGCTTGGTCAGAGCCTACGGGTGCATGGGGGACTTGGAACCCACGACCTATTCGATTGTTTCAGCCTGAGTATGTGGCCGCAGCGACAACTGTTCCGCCCAAGAGATTCAAATGGCGGGGTATGTCCTTCCAGATTGGGCGCACAACGGGACCAGAGCGCATTGCCCCAGAATGGTGGTTTGATGATGAAAACTGGCGACACGGTGTGCGGGACTATTGGAAAGTAGAGACCCGTGAAGGTCATCGTCTATGGATGTTTTATACGCCTCAAAACCCAAGTTGGTTTGTGCATGGGATGTTCGCATGAGCTACGCTGAACTTTGCACCACGAGTAATTTCACTTTCCTCAAGGGCGCTTCTCACCCGGAAGAACTCGTGACACGGGCTGCTGAGCTCGGATTGTCTGCCATTGCGATCACGGACCATAATTCATTGGCGGGTGTTGTACGGGCGTATGCGGCCCTGAAAGAATTGAAGCGCACTGCATCAGAGGGTGTCATCATACGATCAAGTAAACAGATGGATCACAGCAGTCGGCAAGATACAGGGGGGACATTGCTAAACGGCCCCGATGTTAGGAGCCAATTTCCCAAACTGATCGTAGGGGCAAGATTGGTGTTGCAGGATAGCTTGGTGCATTGGGTCGCATTACCCAAAGATCGTAAGGGATATGAGGCACTGTCTCGCCTTTTAACACTCGGCAAGATGCGTGCCGAAAAAGGTGAATGCCATCTATTCCATCGTGATGTGTTGGACAGAGCCAAGGGCATGATCTTGATTGGCCTTCCTCAGGGGCGCCGCAAACAGACTGCTGGGCATATCGCAGAGGTCGTCAGAGCGTTCCCCTCAAACGTATATCTGGGGTGTGCGCCAAGATATGATGGCAGCGATCAAGCCTATTTTGATCAATGTATGTCTTTGTCACATACGACCTCTGCGCCGATGGTGGCTGTTGGTGATGTGCTTTTACATCACGGATCCCGCCGGCAATTGGCTGACGTCCTGACGTGCTTGCGTGAAAGGTGCCGTATTGATGATATTGGCAAACGCGCCCTCCCCAATGCAGAGCGTCGGCTCAAGGGCATCGATGATATGGCTCGATTGTTTCGCAATCACCCTGCGGTGATTAGACGGACGCAAGAGATCGCAGACAAGTGTAGTTTTTGCCTGTCTGAACTTTCCTATGAATACCCCACGGAAGTTACACAGGGGGAAACGGCCCATGACCGACTGGTCCGGTTAACAGCCAGCGGCCTGAAACGGCGCTACCCGAATGGTATAACAGAGCGTGTGCGTGCTCTGGTTGAAAAAGAGCTGTCACTGGTGAAGACGCTCGGGTTTGCTGCGTATTTCCTGACCGTGCATGACATTGTTACCTTTGCACGCTCTCAAGGGATTTTGTGTCAGGGGCGAGGGTCTGCTGCCAATTCGATCCTGTGTTATGCGCTGGGGATCACTGATGTTGGGCCTGAGACGATTACCATGGTGTTCGAGCGGTTTATGTCTGAACACCGTGGTGAACCACCCGATATTGATATCGACTTCGAGCATGAGCGCCGTGAAGAAGTGATCCAGTATATCTACGAGACATATGGCAGGCACAGGGCTGGGCTGTGCGCCACGGTCATTCACTTTCGCACGCGTGCCGCGATCAGGGAAGTGGGTGCGGTCATGGGGCTGTCACAGGACGTGCTGAGCGGGTTGAGCAGTCAAATCTGGGGGATGTCGGGTGCTCAGGTCGATGAAGCCCGTGTGCGCGAACTTGGCCTTGACCTCAGTGATCGCCGTTTGTCTCAAACGCTACGTTTGATTGGTGAGATGATCGGATTCCCCCGTCACCTGTCCCAACATGTAGGGGGCTTTGTCATCACACAGGGGCGGCTGGATGAGCTTTGCCCTATTGAAAATGCGGCAATGGATGACCGCACGGTGATTGAATGGGACAAGGATGATATTGATACGTTGGGCATCCTGAAGGTTGATATCCTGTCGTTGGGAATGTTGACCTGTATCCGCAAGTGCTTTGATCTGATTGCCTTGCACGGGGGCTCGAAATTGGACATTGCAAGCGTTCCACAAGAAGACACCAAGACTTATGATATGCTGTGCAAGGCTGATGCGGTTGGTGTGTTCCAAGTGGAAAGCCGAGCCCAGATGAATTTCCTACCCCGCATGCGGCCACGCACATTCTACGACTTAGTGATTGAGGTCGCTATTGTACGTCCTGGCCCGATCCAAGGTGGCATGGTTCACCCTTATATCAACCGGCGCCAAGGCAAGGAGCCGGTTAGTTTTCCATCCAAGGCATTAGAAGCCGTGCTGGGTAAAACATGCGGCGTTCCGTTGTTTCAAGAACAAGCTATGCAAATCGCTGTGGTCGCAGCAGGCTTTACCCCAGAGGAGGCTGATCATCTACGGCGATCCTTGGCTACCTTCCGGAAAATGGGAACCATTGGCACATTTCGTGATCGGTTCATCCGTGGAATGTTGCAACGTGGATACGAACTCGATTTTGCAGATTGTTGTTTTTCACAAATCGAGGGTTTCGGTGAATATGGCTTCCCTGAAAGTCACGCTGCAGCATTCGCAATGTTAGCCTATGTGTCAGCATGGTTAAAATGCCACCACCCAGCGGCCTTTGCATGTGCGCTTCTGAATTCACAACCAATGGGTTTCTATGCTCCCGCTCAGATCGTAAGGGATGCCCGTGAACACAACATCGAAACCCGACCAGTCTGTGTCAACAACTCGGGCTGGAACAACCACTTGGAAAAGCGAACAGACGGTACTCTGGCCCTTCGATTGGGGTTTCGGCAAATCAAAGGTATGAAGCGGGACGATGCAGAGTGGATCGTTTCCGCTCGGGGAAATGGATACCATGATATTCCAAGCCTATGGCATCGTGCAGGCGTATCCCCAAGCTCCTTAGAACGTTTGGCCGAGGCCGACGCCTTTACGGGTATTGGCCTGACCAGACGTGATGCTCTCTGGCAGGTTAAAGCGATCAGGGCTGATAGGCCTTTGCCCCTGTTCAATGATCCAATCGATGGCGAAGTGATTCCCGAGCCAAAGGTGGTGTTACCAATGATGAACTTGGGTGAAGAAGTCGTTGAAGATTATGTATCTATGCGGATGTCACTGCGGGCACATCCCGTTGAACTGATACGGTCCACTCTCAATAATGTGACGCCACATGCTGAACTGGCGCGCATTCCGTTGGGCCGTATCGCCGTGTGTGGTCTGGTTATTACCCGCCAGCGGCCTGGCACGGCTTCGGGTGTTATTTTTTTAACACTTGAGGATGAAACAGGTGTAAGCAACATCGTTGTTTGGCCTAAAGTCTATGAGAAATTCCGAAAGGCCGTGATGGGGGGGCGGTTGTTGCAAATAACTGGATATCTGCAACGTGAAGGCATTGTCGTGCATCTAATTGCTCAAGATATTCAGGATATGTCGCATCGGTTGTCCGAGCTTGGTCACCCAATGGGAGAGGCCGTTGGTCAGACCTTGCCGCATGCAGACGATACACCCCGAGCTCATCACCCTACTTCAGCAAGTCGCGCGTACCATCCACGTGACCAAGCCAAGAAGCTGTTTCCAAGCAGGGACTTTCATTAAAATGAGGACAGAGAGTTGGGCGCCAGCTCCTATTTTGAAAACGACGAACGAAAAGCAGGATCCAATTCCTCTTTTTCGAAATTGAATTTTCAGTATGCGTTGAAGGGGTCACTATGGGCAAAAACTGGTCTGAACGATCAATGAACACCACATGTTAGCGATCAGGCACACGCCAGTATGTATTATATGAGCAAGACCAGACTGCCTAACTGTCTTGGACGTATGCGATCTGCGCATTTTGATCCGAGCGCTTTTGAAGATAGACGTCATCCGCCGAATACCACTGAGGCTGTAGCTGACGCATCTATTTTCTGTGTAAGTGTCGGAAAGACTTACAGGTATGGCCTGATAGGCCATCAAATTAAGGAAAATAAATAATTTTTTAAGTGGTGGGCGACCCTGGAATCGAACCAGGCGTGCGTCTCCGCGAGGGAGTTACAGTCCCCTGCCACACCTTGCGGCCTGTCGCCCACTGAGGGAGGGGATTACTTGCCTCGCTAAGGGTCGTCAACAGCAAATTGGCATGATAAGCGGCGCAGAGGAGAGAAAATGTCTCTCAGCTTGAAAACAGGGTCTTGCGATGAAAAAGCCGAAGTGGGTTGTGGAAAAAGAACGTGGCAAAAAGCTGGAGGCCGCCGAGACGGTGTGGCTCTTTGGTTTACACGCTGTTCGCGATGCTCTTGCTAACCCTAAGCGTGAGAAACTGCGCCTTATCGTTACGCTAAATGCGCAAACCAAGCTTGCCGATGTGATTGCTCAAAGTGGAATGGAGCCGGAGGTTTCTGATCCGCGTAAATTTTCTGCGCCTTTGGACCCTCAGTCTGTGCATCAAGGGGCTGCGCTTGAAGTGAAGGCTCTCGACTGGGGCTCTGTGGCGGATGCCTGCGTCAGCGGGGGCGATGAACGGCCTGCACGCGTTTTGTTGCTTGATCGGGTGTCAGACCCGCACAATGTGGGGGCTATTCTGCGCTCGGCTGAAGTATTTGGCGCGCGCGCCGTGATCGGAACAAAGCGCCATGCTGCGCCAGAAACAGGCGCTTTGGCCAAGACAGCAAGTGGTGCGTTGGAACGTCAGCCTTACCTGCGTGTTACGAATCTCTCGCGTGCGATGGACGAGCTGAAAGGCTACGGGTATTTTCTAATTGGTCTTGATGGAGAGGCAGAGACCACGCTTGAGGCCGAGCTGGAAGGCTATCACGACCGTCCCGTTGCCTTGGTTTTGGGCGCAGAGGGGCCAGGGCTTCGCGAAAAGACAAAAGAACAATGTGACGTTTTGGCGAAGATAGATTTTGCGGGGGACTTTGGGTCATTGAATGTTTCAAATGCTGCTGCCGTGTCGCTTTATGCCGCCACTCGGCAAAAATCAGCCTGAATTAACGCTTTGTTCACAGGTTTTTTACATGCTCTTTATAAGTTGGAAATCGTTCCTACATCTAATCCAGAAGCAGGATGGAACACCTGCTTTGGAAACACTGTCCCTCGTTCCGTAACTACGCTCAAGTTCGACTTGGGCGCTTTTTTTTGATCAATAGGATATGAGGGAGATATAAATGAGCGAGACCTATACCGACCGTTTTCTCAAGGATGTGATGTCGCGCGCAAAAAAGATCGCGATTGTTGGACTGTCCAGTAAAGAAACACGCCCCAGCTTTTTTGTGGGGCGCTATCTAAAGTTGCGAGGGTATGAAATTTTCCCTGTGAACCCTGCCTACGTCGGGAAAGACTTTTTGGGTGCTCCTTATGTTGGCAGCCTCGCAGAGCTTCCTCTAGACACTGATTTTTTGGATATTTTTCGTCGTTCCGAAGATGTTTTGCCAATTGTGGAAGAGGCTTTGGAGCGCTTGCCCAAACTCCAAACAATCTGGATGCAGATCGGCGTCATCAATGAAGAGGCGGCCGCACACGCTCGTGAACGTGGCGTGGACGTCGTCATGGGCCGCTGTCCCAAGATTGAATATCAGCGTCTCTTCGGTGAGTTGCGGCGTGGTGGGTTCAACACCGGTGTGATCAGTTCCAAGCTCTAAACGTGTTTCGCCGCGCTAAGCAGCTGGGCGTTGCCACAGGATCCCACGTTTTTGCTCAGAGATATTGTTTTAATTCTGGCGTGAGGCTTTTTCAGCGATGCCGGAGCGGAATTGACGGCGCTCGAGTTCGGCCATGACATCAGAGATATTTACTTCATTGGCATAGAGCACAACGAGGAGGTGGAAAAGGAGATCGGCCGCCTCGGATGTGAGGCCTTCTTTGTTGCCTTTGACGGCCTCAATCACCGTCTCGATTGCTTCCTCTCCCAGCTTTTCTGCGACTTTGTCGCGCCCTTGGGCTAGGAGCTTGGCTGTCCAGCTGTTCTCTGGCGAGGCTTTTGCACGCGTGGCGATGATGGCTTCAAGCTCGTCTAGTGTCATTCTTCGATCCTCATGGGGATGCCTGCGGCCTGCATGTACTCTTTGGCCTCTCTGATGGAATATGTGCCGAAGTGAAAGATCGATGCGGCTAAAACGGCGCTTGCATGACCTTCTTTCACGCCTTCAACCAGATGCTCTAAAGTACCAACGCCACCAGATGCGATCACCGGTACGCTTACAGCATCGGAGATCGCACGGGTGAGGGGAAGATTATAGCCTGCTTTGGTTCCGTCGCGGTCCATTGAGGTCAAGAGAATTTCGCCAGCGCCGTTTTGTGTCACCAGTTTGGCAAACTCGATGGCGTCAATTCCAGTAGATTTACGGCCCCCATGGGTAAAAATCTCCCATTTGCCTGGGCTTACCGTTTTTGCGTCAATGGCCACAACGATACATTGTGAGCCAAAATGTGCTGATGCCTCGCCAACCACATCTGGGTTAGCGACGGCAGCGGAGTTGAAGCTGACCTTATCAGCACCTGCAAGAAGCAAGTCGCGTACGTCCTGAACCGTGCGCACACCGCCGCCGACAGTGAGGGGGATATAGCATTGCTCAGCTGTGCGGGTGACCATGTCAAACATGGTTCCACGGTTCTCGTGGGTTGCGTGAATATCGAGGAAGCAAAGCTCATCAGCGCCAGCGGCGTCGTAGGCTTTGGCAGCATCAACAGGGTCGCCCGCATCGCGAAGGCCGACGAAGTTCACGCCTTTGACAACGCGGCCATCGGCGACATCGAGGCAGGGAATGATGCGGGTTTTGAGCATGTTTGGGCCTTTGATGACAGCGTAAGGGCTGTTTACCGAGCCGCGAGGGGCAGATCAATTCGCTTTGTTTGAGCGGGCGCGCTTTATTACCGCGGCAACGGCAAACCCCAAGCCAATCAGCAGCGTCGGTGGCACACTCAGAAGCCCGATCCAGGAGGCGGAAAAAAGCGCCTCTCCGTAAAGTTCCGAGCTTTGCTGGCAGCCGAGAAATGTGGTTCCGCCAGAGCAGTCGGTGTGGGCGAAGAGCGCCGTGCAAACAAAGAAAACAAGAGCCGGGAAGACCGCGCTCGCCCCGGTGAGCAGCAACCGGCGTTTGAAGCGGCTATGGCCCTTGCTTGCCGGATCGGCGGAAGCCAAGGCGAGAACACCGAAGATCAGCGCAGGCATGGTTGGCAAGGCGATGAGGAACCCCATGGTGCTATCGGCTCCCGCTAGGACTGCATGAGCGTCAGCGCTTCTTTGAGGTCAATCGCGCCGTCATAGAGCGCGCGGCCCGAGATGGCTCCGTTGAGGGGGGCGCCGCAGGATTTGAGGGCGGTGAGATCGGCCAGAGAGCTGACGCCGCCCGAGGCGATCACGGGGATTGAGACAGCGTTGCCGAGGGCGGCTGTGGCTTCCACATTGGGGCCTTTCATCGCTCCGTCGCGCAAGATGTCGGTGTAGATGATCGCGGCGACGCCAGCGTCTTCGAAGCTGCGGGCCAGCTCGGTGGCGTCGACATCGGTCTCTTCAGCCCAGCCTTTGGTGGCGACTTTGCCGTGGCGTGCGTCAATGCCAACGGCAACTTTGCCGGGGAATTCGCGGGCTGCGTCGCGCACAAGTTGAGGGTTTTCGACCGCAACCGTGCCAAGGATGACGCGGGCGAGGCCGCGACTGATCCAGCGCTCGATTGTGGCCATGTCGCGGATGCCGCCGCCAAGCTGGGCGGGGACGCGGCACTGCGCAAGGATTTCTTCGACGGGGGCCGCATTGACGGGCTCGCCCGCAAATGCGCCATTGAGATCAACCAGATGCAGCCATTTACACCCCGCAGCAACGAACTCCAACGCTTGCGCGGCAGGGTTCTCGTTGAATACAGTTTCTTGGTCCATTTCGCCATGAACAAGGCGCACGGCGCGGCCGTCTTTAAGGTCAATTGCCGGGTAGAGGATCATGCTAAAGTCCTGTGAAAAAGATGTTGGGAGCTTTATGCACGCAAGCGCACGAAATGCAATGTGACCTCAAGTCATGCTTGCGTGGAATCGCTCTGCACGCTCAAGATAGTTAGAGATTGGGAGGTCTTATCATGAAAAGTACACTTATTTTGGCTATGGCGGGTCTGTTTTATGCGGGAGCAGCAATGGCTGATCCTGCACTGGGGCTTTGGAAAACCGAAGTAGACGACGGCGCCTATGCGCATGTGGAGATTAGCCCTTGCGGTGCGAATATATGCGGTACCATTGTCCAAACGTTCAATGACAGTGGTGAGTACAACTCACCAAATAAAGGCAAACAAATTGTCCGTGCAATGAGTCCAAAGGGAGAAGGTGCATATGAGGGCAAGGTCTGGCGGCCGTCAAATGACAAAATTTATTTTGGTAAAATGCAGGTTGGTGGAAAAAAACTGACGCTGAAAGGCTGTGTCGCTGGCGGATTGCTGTGTGCCAGTCAGAAATGGACCAAAATCAACTGAATATTATCGAGATCACGGCTGCCATGTCAGGAAATTGCCAATCATTCTGAGGCCTGTTTCCTGACTTTTTTCGGGGTGAAACTGCACTCCAACAAGATTGTCCCGACCGACGACAGCCGTGATTTTTCCACCATGCTCTGTGCTGGCAAGTCGCTCGGCAGAGTCCTCGACGACGAAGTGGTAAGAATGCACGAAATAGCAGTGTTTTCCTGCAGTTACGCCGGAAAAGAGCGGATGATCGTGCTCGATATCTAGCGCATTCCAGCCCATATGAGGGACGCGCAATGTGGGGTCCGATGGGATTATTTTGCGAACTTCGCCTTTGATCCAGTCAAAGCCCATTGTTTCTTCATACTCAAGCCCGCGCGTCGACAGCATTTGCATTCCTATGCAAATGCCCATGAAGGGGCGGGCGCGATGAATAACCACCTCTTGCAACGCTTCAAAGATGCCCTTGTGATCAAAAAGAGCTTTGTGGCAGGCGGGGAAAGCGCCGTCGCC
>Ga0209652_1000540_pt1 | contig 32107 bp, 48 predicted proteins | sample SaaInl74LU_5_DNA_FD_184641 | JGI IMG/M metagenome (GOLD analysis project Ga0209652, IMG submission 184641) | Marine microbial communities from expanding oxygen minimum zones in the Saanich Inlet - ESP_74LU_5_DNA (SPAdes) (version 2) | ecosystem: Environmental > Aquatic > Marine > Intertidal zone... | reverse complement strand
AGACGACAAGTATGCTGTTATGTGTGTACAACATGACTACGCTCCTAAAGAAGGTACAAAAATGGATGGGCAAAAGCAAACTATCTATCCACGCAAGAATTGGTCAAGTGTTGTGTTATGGAACTGTGGCCACCCTAGTAATAGAGTCGTTGACCAAGATCAAGTTAACAGTTTAGAATTAAATGGCGCATACTTTCATAGGTTCGGTTGGCTTGAAGATAAAGAAATTGGTAAACTAGATCATACTTGGAATTATCTAGTTGGCGTCTACGATGATATAGAAACACCTAAATTAATTCATTATACCGAAGGTGGTCCGTGGTTTGAAAACTATCGCGATTGCCAATTTAATGAATTATGGAAACAAGAACTTTATGATATGTTTAAGTAAAAACAAAACAGACGAGTACATAAACATGTATGCTAAAGGTGCAGGATTGCCTATACATGACTATAGTTACGAACATGAAAATAAAAGAGCACCTATACTAATACGTAGTTTAGGAAAACGAAAACTTATACACAAATGTTGGGAAACTAAAAGAGACTTTTATTATATGGACAGCGGTTACCTTGGTAATTACAAAAGTCCTATAAATGAAGGTGGTTGGAAAGTGTTCCATCGAATAGTTAAAAACGATATACAACATAGCGCAATTATTGAACGTCCTAGTGATAGATGGGAAAAACTAGGAATAAAAATTGATAAAAGAAAGAAGACCGGAAGAAACATTTTACTTGTTATGCCCAGCGATAAGCCTTGTAAGTTTTATGGTATAGATGCAGAAAAATGGAAACAAGAAACAATAGAACAAATTAAGATGCATACAGATCGTCCTATTGTTATTAGAGAAAAACAACCAAGACATGTACGTATGCAAAAAACAATATATCAAGACTTAGATAATGCATATGCAATGGTAACGTATCAAAGTATTGCGGCTGTAGAAAGTGTACTGTATGGCATTCCAGCATTTACTCTTGCACCGACAGCTGCTGATCCTGTTGCAAATAAGTTCTTGTACAATTTAGAAAACCCAGAGCGATACGACAAAGAGTATATATATAGTTGGGCATGCCACATAGCGTATGGTCAGTTTCATATCGACGAACTGAAAAAAGGAAAAGCTCACAACATGATAATGGAGGAACTTTATGGCAGTTAAGTACGTAGTAGTTCATAGAGCTGATAAAAACAATATCGGTGATATGTCAAGTAACCCGTTGCAGTATTACTTACCGCAACACGAATACCAAGTAGTAGATATATTAGATCTTGCAACACAAAACTATCCAAGCGATGTTCCGTTAATTGCAGGCGGCGGTGGGCTTATTGCAAATGAGTTCTTAGGAAATGACTTACAGTATGCTCTTAACAATAGTGATCAAAATGCACTAATGACTCTTTGGAAAGACTCTTGGAATGTAGTAAATCACAATAATATAACAGCACGTGATGACTTTTTACGTAAATTACAACCACTTGTAAAAGAATATTTAGATAAATTAGACAACAGTACAGCACCGCGTATTGTATGGGGAGCAGGACATAACCAAGATACTAACAAAAGAGTTAAACGCCCTGAGTGGCCAGACTGGTTAAGTAATTTTGATTTAGTTGGTGTAAGAGATTACGGTCAACCATTCGAATGGGTACCTTGTGCAAGTTGTTTAGACACAGCATTTGATAAAACATATAGAATAAAAAATGATATTATTTGGTATGAACATAAAAAGCAATTAATAAAGTCAACGCATTTTGGAAGTAAACCTATTCCTAGATATATTAATAGTGGCGCTAATATGGAGCAAACTATTGAACTACTAGGTAGTGCAAACACTATTATAACTAACAGTTATCATGGCGCATATTGGGGTACATTGCTTGGTAAAAAAGTAATTGTAGCAGGTCCTTGGAGTAGTAAATTCCATACACTTAAACATAGAGTTACATTTATTAATCCTCAAGATAATTATGAATACTTGTTAGACAGTGTTGCAGAATATCCCGAAGCATTGCAAGAATGTAGAGATGCAAACAATAACCATTGGCAGAAGATACAGCAATTATGAAGACAGTAGTAGGATATGCGTTAGGTATACCAAACCCGCACAAGAACCCGCATAAGGTAGATATATTAAAAAGATACATTGACGGCGTACAAAAGCACGGCGACAAAGGTATACTACATTATGGTAATAATATAATTGACAGTGATGTTAATTTAATACAAGGATGGGTGCATGCAGGCAGTCCTTCTAGTCCGCACTTAATTTTACGTAAACGTGCTCATGAGCAAAACATAAACAAAGGTAAACATAGTTTCATTGCTGATAGTAATCTGTTTAACTACGCTGTAGGTAAAATGCACAACATGCAATATTTACGATATAGTATGGACGGTGTATTCCCTACAACAGGCAACTACTTTCAAGACACAGTTAATCCAAAACGTTGGACACAAATACGCAAAGATCTTGGTATTAAAATGAAAGATTGGCGTCAATCGGGTGTACACATACTAATATGTACACAACGTAACGGCGGTTGGAGCATGGGCGGACTTGATGTTGTTAGTTGGTTAAAAGATACAATTAAAGAAGTTAGGAAGCACACAGACAGGCCTATTGTTGTTAGAGGACACCCTGGTGATAAACATGCACGTAAGTATCTTAAAAACAAAGATTGGCAAGTAAGTACAGCACCTAGCTTGCCACAAGACTTACTCAACGCACATTGTACTATAACGTACAATAGTAGTCCTAGTGTTGCAAGTGCTATCGAAGGCATACCTACATATGTTACAGACCCTAATCCTTGCATTAGTCAAGCATATGATGTTGCAAACACAGACTTATCTACAATAGAAACTCCGCAGACGTTTGAGAGACAAGAATGGATAGAAAAACTTGCTATGTGTCATTGGAACTTTGATGAGCTAAGTTCGGGGGAGGCATGGGCTCACATGAGAGATTACGTATGATAACAATGGTAGGGTTTCCCCCTCCTGCATCAAAGCCGTATTTTCACTGGGCAAAGGGTATGGAAAGAGTTGGCGACCAATATGTTGTAAGTGATGACCTACTTAGTAAAACTGTACGTCATGCTGACGCTTATTATCAAACAAACGAGCTAAAGCCAAAGTTTCTACACGGTGGTAGACACGAATGGCACGGCAAGTATATGCTACACATACAGCAAGCAAATAAACCTTACATAGTTAGTGAAAGCGAGCCATTTCGTGAATGCCCTGGCTGGCTACGGTTCGGCTGGAATAGCTATCGTTGGTGTGATGCTAACTGGAATAACGAAGGTGTAGGACCAGAACGATGGAATAGATTTGAAAGCCTCACAGGATTAAAATTTAAAGATTGGCACAGTCCAGGCGAGAATATATTAATAATGGGACAAAAAGAAGGTGACAGTAGCTTAGTAAGTATATACGAAGCAGGGTATAAAAGTATATATGACTACATTGGGGAACAATGTAAAATTATTAGGCAATATACAGATCGTCCTATAGTTATTAGGCCACACCCTCGTAACTTAGATAGAGGTGCAAAATTCGTCAATATGATGTTGAAAGAGTTAAATCTCAAAAATATATCAATGAGTCCTAACTTAACACGAGGTGGATCACAAGGTGGTGAAGGTTTAGATAGAGATCTAAAAAATGCACATTGCGTTGTTACATATAACAGTTTGAGTGGCGTAGAAGCTGTTGTTAGAGGCATACCAGTTTTTGCATTAGATGGCGGCAGTATGGCATGGCCTGTTGCACACAAGGACTTATCACAGATAGAAGATTTAGATTATAACATAGATTTGCAAGATTGGAAAAATAAAATTGCATATTCAATGTGGAACAAACAGGACGTACAATCAGGTGAGTGTTGGGCTCATTTGAAACAAGTTTACTTTAAGGATTAACAATGTTAAGAGAAATATTTACTACATTAACAAAACGGTGTGATAAGTTTCAACACTACTTTCCGTTATATGAAAAACATTTTAGTAAGTATGTAGGCAAAAGTCCACGCATACTAGAGATAGGTGTACGTGGTGGCGGAAGTTTACAAATGTGGAAAAAATACTTTGGAGAAGGCACATATGTACACGGTATTGACATAGACGCAAAGTGTAAAGCACACGAAGATGTAGATAACAATATACATGTTACTATAGGTGATGCAACAGATCCTGTGTTTGTTGAAAAACAAATTAAAGCACACAACATAAGAGAGTTTGATATTATAATTGATGACGGAAGTCACGAAAATCCTGATCAAATAACAACACTAAAATTATTTTACGGGTTATTAAAGTCCGAAGGTGTTTATTGGTGTGAGGATACTCATACAAGTTATTATCCAAATAGAGAAGACGGCGGCTACGGTAATCCAAAAAGTTTTACAAGTTATGTTAAAAATGTAGTAGACGTACTAAGTCATCATCATACAAGTCATGCTATAGGACACGGACCTATAGACGGGCCACATGTACCTAAAAAGTTCGTAAAACCATTTAACGATATACAAGGCGTAAGTTTTTATGATAGTGTGATTGTAATTGACAAAGGACCAAGATTGCATTTTAAACGGATTGTTAAAAAATGAATTCATGGGATGTCTTTGATACACTAATTGGAAGATTACATTTCCATCCACACTCTATTTTTGACGAAGTAAGTAGTCGTATAGGTGATGCTAGTTTTAAAGACAAACGAATATCTGCATGGAAGCAAGTTAAGAAAACATGCACTGATAAAACGTACAATGAAATATATGACATACTAACAGAGTATGATCCGCAAGTAGAATTAGATGTAGAATTCGAACATAATTTTCCTATATATGAAAATATTATGAAGGTTAAAGACGGAGATCTATTGATAAGTGACATGTACTTGCCAGCAGAGTTTATAATGAAAATGTTACGTAATGCTGGATTAACAGCAGATGTAAAGATAGTTGTTTCAGCAGATGGTAAAAAGAAAGGTTGGATCTGGGATAGTATAATTGAAAACTATAACATTGAAAATCACTACGGCGACAATGAAAAAAGTGATGTTAAGTCTGCACAAGCACACGGCATAAATGGTGTACTGTATACAGGATATAAACTTAACGATATAGAAAACTTTGTTTACAAGTACGATAGACAACTTGCATGTTGGATGCGTAGTGTAAGATTAATGTGTCCTTACAACGATGAAAGACATATTAAATTTTGGAAAGATCAAGCAAATATTAACTTACCTGTACTAGCATTAGCAACGTTAGAATTACCTGATACACCTATTGCATTTACATATAGAGATTGTTATAACTGGCAAAAGATATACGAAGCAATGACTGGTAAGCAAGGCTATAGACTGGATGTGTCGCGTAAAATGTATCTTACGCCAAACGAACATTTTGAAAAATATATGGAGTTTGTTAAAGACATAGGCGCAACTATTGTAGACATGCAAGGTAAAGGTCGTAGCATACAAAGTTTTTATAATGGCAATCCTCCAAGTACAACATACATAGGAGGAAGACCTCCGCCATATGTAACACGACTAGTAGACTATCAAACAAAAAGTATGGAAAAACATAATTGTTTTGAAGAAGGACCTATTGTAGACTGGGACGAAAACGGTCCTATAAGAGGCAAGAACGATCATCCTGCTGACGTAGCAGATATACATAAAAAAGCAGGGCAGGCTGCCACTCGTTATATAACACATTTTAATTTTAAAAACAATACAAAATTATTAACTGAATTAGTTAAGTTGTATGACACACATAACTTTACTAATAAGAATGTTAAATGGGAAAAATATAACGGTGCATGATGTTACAAAACGTAGACTTACAAAGGATCTTTGGTCTAATGAAGTAGAGTGTTATCGCAGATTAGCGTCTTGTGATAATGTTCCTAATCTAATTAATGCCAACGAAAAAGACTTAACAATAACAACATCATATGCAGGAACAAGTTTGTTTATCTTAACAGCAGTACAAAAAAGACAAGGTAAAAAACTTGTAATAGATAACCCAATACAACAAGTTACAACTTTTATTGATGCTTGTAAAGAACAAAACATTGTACATTTAGATTGTCATCCAGGCAATATATTATTACAAGCTGGCAAACTTTCTTTTATAGATTTTGAAAAAGTTGCAATAGACGAAACAACATTAACTACAAAATTAGAAAAGAAATATTCAAAGTTTAAAATGAGAGGCGGATGGAGCTGGATACTAAATAGATATACAAAGTATTTCGAAACGTTCGACAACAGTATATGGTATAGAGACGATATACTAGAAAAAGGAATTAGAAGATATGGCCAAGCATTACAGTAAGTTTACAAATAATTATACTAAAATTTATTACAAAGGTAACTTAATAGCAGAAGGTTCACGTGATCCATTAGAACGTATCCAAGCAATGCCGATTGACTTTAAAGATAAAACTTTATTAGACTTAGGGTGTAATTGTGGTGGCACAATGTTTGCTGTTGCAGATCAAATTAAACAAGGCTGGGGTTGTGATATTAATCCTGATGCAATTAGTTTTGCAAACAATTTAGCAAAAGAACATAACATAGACAATGTTAGTTTTAGTGTTGCAGATTTAAACAATTGGCAAAAATATAATTTGCCTAAAACAGATATATTATTTGCATTAGCAATAGCAAAATGGGTTCCTACATGGAGAGAAATAATTACACATCTTAATCCTAAAGTATGTGTGTTTGAAGCACACGGTAAAGGCAGTATGGTACCTGACCAAGTTGCTTGGCTAACTAATCATTTTAAAAGTGTAGAAGTAATACTCGACGGGTATGAAGCAGGTAAACGTAGACTTTACCTTTGTGTCCAATAACTTTCTTTTCGATTAACCATTATATCTGAACTTTTACTTTTACCAGCATTTTTACGAGCACCTTTCATATGGTCCATCCATTTACCTAGTTCGGTATTAATTAATGGATGACCACCACCGCCTGACTTTGCTTCCCGCAAATACATTTGGGCACTGTAATCGTGACTTGGAAACTCTTTATATTTTTTAAGTACTTCTCCAAAAATATAACTGTCATGCCACTCTGGTAGTGTGAACATGCCGTTATCTGCATCTTCATACATACGTTCAAACTCTTTTAAGAATTCGTGTGCTACAGGATGGTTAAGATTCAACCCATAGAAGCCACACTCGGGCCACGTCTGTGATCCTTTGCCTCTGCCTACATATGTAATGTAATCATGTTGTGGTAATAAGTTTTTAAATTCTTTGTGTTTCCAGGGCGAATGTATAAAAGTATCTGCGTCCATCCATATAACCCATTTACCTAGTTTACGTTCACATGCATCAAATACAGCATATACTTTATTAGCAAAACGTACAGCATCCCACTTAAATTCTTTTTGCCAATCTTTGCGCCCATTACGTGCTGGGTGACTTGTAATATCCCCGTTTGCATGCGGTACGTCTTTGTATTTTTCTTTAAATGCATTTAGTTTTGGCAACATTTCTTTTGCATCTAGTATTGTAATTTGTTCTGGATTTGGATTAGTAGGACTACAATTTTCTGCATACACAACTAACTTAACCTTGTGTTCAACATTCTCAGCAAAACTATCTATAAATCGTTGTCCATACAAACTTAGTCCGGGTTGGTGAAAAGTTGTAACCACAGTTATGTCATTCATGTAAGATTCCTTTTAAATACTTATATAGGATATTTAACAAATGATTTTCTGTTTATACACTGATTATGGCGCACTAAACAGCCAACCCGTATTTCATGCATTCGCTAAGAGTGTTACTGATGCCGGACACACGGTTATCTATAACGAGCCTTATAGAGTACTGAGTCACTATGACAATTATGATGTTGCTGTTATATGGAGTGTGTTATGGAATGGTCGTATGACAAAGAATAAAACAGTTTGGGAACAAAATCGCATGTTAGGCAAACCTGTAATTGTTTTAGAAGTAGGAGCATTGAATAGAGGCACTATGTGGAAAGTAGGACTTAATGGCATGAATAGAGATGCATATTTTGCTCCTAAGAATAACACTGACGAACGTGCAAAGATGTTAGGTTTAAAAATGCAACCATGGACAAACAATGAAGACGGTCCGATTGTTATTTGCCTACAACATAACAAAAGTCAACAATGGGCAAACATGCCACCACAAGACAAATGGTTAGATAAAACTTTATCTATTATACGCAAACGTACTGATAGACAAATTATTATAAGACCGCACCCAAGATGTTTAATACCTCCTTTTGCAGACAAATACAAAAATGTAAAAGTACAGAATCCAGTTCGTAATAACGCAACATATGACGACTTTGACTTTGATATGTCTAATGCATATGCTGTTGTTAGTTGGAGTAGTAACCCTGCTATACAAGCAATACTACAAGGTGTGCCTGCGTTTGTTGGCCCTAGTAGTTTAGCATATGATGTAGCACAGCATGACGTAAAACAAATAAACAATCCTATAAAACCGGATAGAACACAATGGCTAAATGACCTTGCACATGTAGAGTACAGCACACATGAAATAGCAGCCGGTATGCCATTAAAACACTTGACATCAAAACTATAATACGCTATAATGTAGTATATACATAGGAGAACACCCTTGAAGCATACTATCGAAGATTGCCTTGAAATCGTTGCAGGACTAAAAGATGTTCCTAACCCTATCACTATCAAGAAAGAAGATGCAACTATTATGTTTAGCATTGCAAAGCAAGTCGTTAGAGGACTAGGGCTTAGTGATAAACAGCATGCACTAATGAAAACTAAGTTGTTAAATTATAGTGACCAACTGTTAGCAAACAATATTATTGTTGAAGAAACATTTAATAATTTAAGATATCCTTTACGTAGCATTGATAGAGCAAAGTATATAAAACTTGTTTCTAAAGAAGATATATTTACAGAACCAAAAAGCGAACGTTGGAAAGAGCAACTATCAAATTTACCTTGGGTTAAAGTACGTTTTCCATTTAGTAAAAAACTAATTGTAAGATTGCAACGGATACCTATGTCAGCAAGTACATATGTTCACCCAAAAGGATCGCATACACATTTTTTTGCACTTACTGAAAATGTAGTGTATGATATTATAGAAGCATTTAAAGACAACCATTTTGATATTGATCAAGAGATAATTGACATCTATAAAGAAATAATTACTTGGAACAGAGAAGATTATGTTCCAGGTGTATTCAATGGCCAAATTAAAAATCTACCTCAAAATGTTATAGACGAAATTACTGATAGGTTAGGAAAACCAACAGCAAATAATATTCATTTGTATTATGACAAAAGATTCGAATATGGTATTGTTGATATAGACGAGCCTATTAACGTTACTGGACAATTAGTAACAGACATTGCTACTAGAAAATCAGTATACAAGTATATTAATAGTAAAGAAGTTCCATTACAAGAAGTATTCAAAGCATTCGATGAGTTAGACAGTTATCCAATTAATATACTTGTTGACGATGAAAATGCATTTGATATAGTAACACAAACATATCAACTTGTGCGTAATTACATTCCAAATGACCAAATTACTGTATTGTATAGAAAAGATTCGCACTCAGATAAAAACGGTTATAACCAATATATTAAAGATAACAATTTAAATACTCCGGTTGACAAAGACACAAAAATAGTGTATACTCTAAAGAGTAAGGTAAACAAGCCGCTTGCTAAAAGTGATTGTTCGCCTAATACCGCGTTATCCTTTTCTACAGAAAGACATTCAATTTCGGGTGATATATCCAAAGATGTTACTTTGTATGTTGAGTATAGCGATAAAGAACCCATGTGGAGAGACTGGAGAATTGATTCTTAATGGCAACATGTAGACTAATAATTGAAGATGAAGTAAACATTAAACTAGAAGGACTAGAGGTAGATGTACGAAGGAAACTTGCAAATGCTCTTAAGTTTGAAGTGCCATATGCAAAGTATATGCCACAATATAAACTTGGTCGCTGGGACGGTAAAGTTGCTTTCTTTGGTATCGGTGGCACTGGCTACGTTAATCATCTTGATACTGTTGTCGAAGTATTGCAAAAGAATAATGTACAAATAGCAGATATTGATGACAGGCGTACACCTGTACAATTAGACTTTCCACAAATTACAGAACGCTATTGGGCTGATCAAGATGTAGTATGGCCTAAAGGTCATCCAGCAGAAGGCGAAGAAATTATTCTACGTGACTATCAGGTAGAAGCAATTAACAATTTTTTAAAGCACCCACAAAGTTTGCAGGAAATTGCAACTGGTGCAGGTAAAACTATTACAACAGCAACACTATCACATATAGCTGAGCCGTACGGTCGTAGTATAGTTATTGTGCCTAACAAATCATTAGTAGCACAAACAGAAGAAGACTATATCAACTGTGGGCTCGACGTAGGGGTGTACTTTGGAGACAGGAAACAATTAGGTAAGACTCACACTATTTGCACTTGGCAAAGTTTGAATATACTTGACAAGAAGCATAAGGACGGATCAGCTGTATTATCGCTGGCAGAGTTCTTAGAAGGTGTAAGCACTATTATTGTTGACGAAGTACACCAAGCGAAAGCAGAAGTTCTAAAGAACCTGCTCACTCGTAACCTACGTAACGCTCCAATACGTTGGGGACTAACTGGCACAGTACCTAAAGAAAAGTTTGAGTTTGAAAGTATTCATGCTTCACTAGGCCCGGTTATAGGACAAATTAGTGCAAAGGAACTACAAGACAAAGGTGTACTATCTTCGTGCCATGTTAACGTTTGTCAATTAATTGACACTGTTGCACATAGAGATTACCAATCAGAATTAAAGTACTTAACAACAGATACAGCACGTTTAGAGTACGTAGGCAAATTATTAAACACAGTAAAAGATTCAGGCAACACACTTATATTAGTAGATAGAATTAGTGCAGGTGAAGCACTAACAGAATTGATCCCAGGATCAGTTTTTGTGAAAGGCGATGTTAAATTAAAAGATCGCAAGGAGGCATACGATGAAATCAATGAAGGAACTAACCATGTGGTTATCGCAACATACGGAGTCGCGGCTGTTGGTATTAACATACCGCGTATTTTTAATCTTGTTCTCATTGAGCCTGGCAAAAGTTTTGTCAGGGTAATACAAAGTATAGGCAGAGGCGTTAGAAAGGCAAAGGACAAGGACTTCGTACAGATATGGGACATTACATCAACATGTAAATTTGCGAAGAGACATTTAACACAACGAAAAAAATTCTATAAGGAAGCCCAATATCCTTTCACAATAGAAAAAATTGACTGGAACTAACATATGAGAATACTAACACTTGAAGACAAAACATTTCATCTAGATAAACTACCAGATGAAATTGACGAAGATATACGCTTTAGTGTGCTCGACAATTCAGATCCAAAGGAACCAGATTTCTTTTTTATTCCTTTGATATTTTTAGAGTCGTTTAGCGCACCTGCAATGGTCCTTAATATAAACGGACACGAAATTACATTACCAGTTGATTGGCACATTGCTGTCGGCGATTCAGAAGCTGGTATGGACTTAGAAGTACTACCGCTAACAAGTTTAAATGACAGAGGCTTTGAAGCTTGGCTGTTTAATCCATTGTCAGGATTTAAATCAGACTACGGTAAAATAGAAATAGTAAATTTTTACAATGATGTAAAATGGTATTTCCCTAAAATGAAAAACGGACAACTACTAAGTATGCCACTTACTAATGATGATCGTTCACAGTGCATATTTGTTGCTAAAGATATTACACGTCAAAGCGAAGTAATAGAATACGCTTCGTTAATATAAAGGAGAATAACTATGGGAATAAAAGCAGGTAAAGTATGGGGATCAACAGAGCTTATACATGCCAATGGTGTGTTAGAGTTTCACCGTATAGAATATAAAGCAGGCTATAAATGTTCAGAGCATGAACACCAGTTTAAATGGAATGGCTTCTTTGTAGAATCAGGCAAGATGATTGTACGTGTTTGGCAAGAAGATCAAGGACTGTTGGATGAAACAATTCTTGAAGCAGGAGACTTTACACAAGTTAAGCCAGGCAAGATACATCAGTTTGAAGGCTTAGAAGATGGTGTAGCATTTGAGCTATACTGGGCAGAATTCAATCACGATGATATCGTAAGGCGTACAGCAGGCTCCGAAGTATAGAATGTATTCACAGAAGTATATCGAAGAGCTTCGTGTAGTACATGCTGACAAAAGTCGAATAAAAGGCTTTGGCGGAAAAACTAAGAACCTTGGTAAGTTCCATAAGTATGTCGAACAATGGCAACCTTTAACGCTATTGGATTACGGTTGCGGCAAGGGCGGTATACTGTCTGACTTACAATCTAGATATAGACATATACGCTGTACAGGGTACGATCCTGCTGTAGCAATGTTTAACAATGAACCTCAGCAAGTTGAATGTGTTTTTAGTAATGATGTGCTAGAACATATTGAACCTGAATATCTAAATCAAGTTCTTGTTCATATAAATCAATTAAGTACAAAGTATGTATGGTTACGTATTGATACAGTGCCAGCACGTAAAAGATTAAGTGATGGCAGAAATGCACATTTAATATTAGAAAATCAAACGTGGTGGACAGAACAAATCAATCGTTATATAGATGGTACTATAGTTTATAATAATTTAAATAATAAAGGAAAACTAGATGTCGCAATCGAGAAATAAAATGATTCCTGGAGAGGCATTAATATACGAAAGAGCAGACGGGGTTGTATATGCAAGGTATAGAGATGCTCCACATAATAAAATGCCTCGTTGGATTATAGGTGGAGATCCTGCAGGTGTTGCTAGGGCACAGGGCGATTTACTAAGTTACGCTGAATGGCAAGAACTGTGTGAGTTGTCAGAGACTTATCCAACTTTAAAGAAATTATTAGACCAACTAGTAACAACATACTACACTGTTAGGGGTACACATTGATACATCATGAACCGTGTGTGTCTAAGATGACACTTATACAATTAGAGAATAGTAGTAAACTTCTAGCACAAGAAGTATCGCAAAGATTTGACGAGTTCTATCAAACATTTCCTACAGGGTATATGAAGTTTGCAGAAGGTAGTCGTAGTACAGAGTTGTATGAAGCATACAATGTGTTCTTGTGTCATTACCCAGGGTTTGCTGATTTGTATAGACAAATTGTAACTACAATTAAATCAAAAATACCAAACTATCAAGATTATGCTCTAGCAGGTTGGGTTAACATTTACAACAAAGGCGGTTACTTAAACTGGCATAAACACGGTCCTGAGGATCAAGTACATGACGGCAGATGGCATGGTTATGTTGCTATTAATGCTGAGCCTAGTCAAACTCTGTATAGAGACAAAGAAGAAATTATTAAAACAATTGATAATAAAGATGGATACATAACACTTAGTCCAGCAGGACTATATCATCGTGTTAGCGAATGGGAAAAGGATCAACCTCGAATAACAATAGCATTTGATGTTATTAAACGTGAACAGATAGATCCGTTATTATTAAACAGATGGATACCAATAATATAATATATGAATGACACTAGAAACTGTAGTACTTGTAACAAACCAATAGACCTGTATGCTATAAAGTATCATACAGCTGATAAACAAAATGTATTTTGCAATGCATACTGTTCAAACGAATGGTATCAAAAGAAGAAGGAAAACAATCATGAGACATAAAATAGCAGGAGTACTATTCTTATTATTAGGAATATATTTTTTAATACAAGATATGATGCCATTGTCAATGGGCTTTGGTGCGGCAATGGAACACAACATGCCAGTACACAACAATACATTATTAGGCATTAGCGAAATGACTTGGATGTGGTTTACAATGGCACTAGTACATTTCTTTATACGTGATTGTAATTGCAAGGAGTGTTGTAAGTGAGAATTATAGCAGGACCTTGTCAACACGAATCGTTGCCACAAAGTTTAGAGATTGCAACAGAATGTAAACGGGTATGTGACAAATACGGTATTGAGTATTACTTCAAAGCAAGTTTTGATAAAGCAAATCGTACAAGCGCAGATGGTATCCGAGGACAAGGTTTGCCTACAACAATGACAGACTTTCGTGTATTAAAAGAAAAATTAAATGTAAAAACACTAACTGATGTACATAATATTAATGAAACACTTAAGATTGGTGCATACTATGATGACGCTGTTGATGTAATACAGATACCTGCATTTCTTTGTAGGCAAACAGATTTAATTAAAGCGGCATGTAAAACAAATAAAATAGTAAATATTAAAAAGGGACAGTTCTTAGCACCTTGGGATGTCAAAGGTATATTAAGTAAAACAGAAGGTGCAAAAGAAGTATGGATAACTGAAAGGGGTACAAGTTTTGGATATAACACTCTTGTCGTGGATTACACTGGTCTACAGTATATGCTTGATAATTATGATGTCCCTATCGTTTTGGATGGTACTCACGCCGTACAAAAGCCAGGAGGACAAGGCGACTCTAGTGGCGGTAATCGTAATTATGTGCCTGGGATCACTCGTGCTGGGGCTGCTATTGGGATCGACTCCTTCTTTATGGAAGTCCATGCTGACCCTGATCTAGCACCAAGTGACGGCCCTAACATGCTATACCTAAAAGACTTTGAGGAGGTGGTGCGTGACATCGTCAGCTATTCTTATACCCGCTAGATACGGCAGTACACGTTTTCCAGGCAAGCCTCTTGCTAATCTAGATAACGTTCCTATGATACGCAGAGTATACGAACGTTGTCGTAAGACTGGGTTAGATACATATGTATTAACAGACGACATGCGTATCTATAATAGGTTTGGATCTAGTATATGTTGGATTGAAGAAGAAGCATATGCTCCTTATAAGAACGGCACTGAAAGATGTGCAGGCGCAATCAAAGGTGAAATGTTTGACAAGTACGATACATTTATAAACGTACAAGGAGATATGCCAGACATTGACCCTGCTATAATAGATCAAGTGTTGTGGCACTTAAAACATTACCAAGTAACTACAGCATTTACAAATATGCCTACTGAACAACAAAATGATCCTAACACAGTAAAGATGGTACGTGCTGGCGACCAAGCATTATGGTTTGGTAGGGGAATAACAGGATACGGCGATTGGCACTTAGGTATATATGGTTATAAGCGTAATGCATTAGAGATGTATCCGCAACTGACTATTCCAGAAGAAGAAAATGTAGAACAATTAGAACAACTCCGTTGGTTAAAAAATGGTTGGAATATTGGCTGTTTGAGTGTACAATATAATGGAGTAGAAATAAATTCACCAGAGGATGTAGACATATGGCACAAGCAAAACTCCCAATAAAAGACGTACTAGCAGCTATTGACATGGGTGCAAAGTCAGTATGGGACGAACTAAGTGATGAAGAGCGTAAGTCAGTTGGCTTCTGGTTGTTAAACAGATATGCAAGTAGTGTTAAGGGCAATAGAGAAAAACAAGAACTTGCTGTTTTTAAAACAAATGAGTTCTACAACAAAAACTGGAATGAGCTAGGAATGAAACATCCTAAACTGCAATGGCAACTTATATGCCAAGCAGGCAATACAGGAAAGATAGAATTCCATCCTTGGATTGGTTTTAAAAAGAAAAACAGCGACAACGGCAAAGGTATTAAATTATTAAAAGAAATTTATCCAAACATGAAGGAAGACGAAATTGAGCTCCTTGCAAACATATCTACAAAAAAAGAACTCAAGCAATTGGCTGAAGAACATGACATCGAAATCAAGCTCTAATAAACCTTACATATGTGAATACTGTGACACAGGATACACAAGAGAAAAAACTCTTGCTGTACACATGTGTGAGCAAAAACGTAGACACTTGCAACAAAAAGAAAAACGTGTACAGTTAGGGTTTTATGCATTCAATCAGTTTTACAAATTAAGTGCAGGAGCAAGAAAAGATAAAACATATCAAGAGTTTTGCAAAAGTCCTTACTATAATGCGTTTGTAAAATTTGGTAGTTTTGTAAACAATGTCAAACCAATGTATCCAGAGAAGTATGTTGATCATGTTGTAACATCTGGCGTTAAACTTGATCATTGGTGTCGCGAAGAAATGTATGAAAAGTATGCTATTGATCTTATACGTAAAGAAGGTGTACAAACAGCATTAGAACGTAGTGTTATGACTATGATGGATTGGGCTGAAGAAAACAATAGCTCATGGAATCATTATTTCTTTTATTGTAGTTTGAATCGTGCGGCATGGCATATTAAAGATGGTAAGATAAGTCCTTGGCTTGTATTAAACTGTAAGAGCGGAAAAGAAATGCTAAGTAAGTTTAGTGATGAGCAACTAAACATAATCTTTCATATTATGGATCCTCAGCATTGGGCTATGCGATTCAAACGTAATCCTGCTGATGTTGCTTTAGTGAAAGAAGTAGCAAAAGAATCAAATCTATGAAACTAGACAAGCACCAATATACGCGAGAAGAATGGCGTAGAATACGGCACTACAAACGTCTAGAGAAAGAACAAAATAAAATACAAAAACGTTTAGCTGAAGAACATAAAAAACTTGAGCGTAATTGTGCATTTATAATCAGTCAACCAAAAGCAGGAACATACTTGCTTGCAAATTTACTTGCAAACTTTGGCATGTATTCAACAGGCTGGCACGTAAAAAACGGCAAGTATAGAGTATACGATATAAGAAAACCTCTTCCAAAATTCGAAAAGAAAAACGATCTAAAAAAATATATACAAAGTGTAACATATCAAATAGGTGGGTTTAGTGATATAATAGATACTATACCAAACAATGGATTTGCACAAGGACATTTAGAATATCAAGGCAAGTATATTAAACCTCTTAGAGATGTTAAAAAGATTTTGTTAACACGACCGCACGAACAGCACAAAGAATCTATAAAAAGATTTCAAGATGAGATGCATGGCGACACGTCTGTAACAGAAGAAGGATATCATAGTATAGCAGGTTGGGCAGAACATGAAGATGTTTTTCATTTAACATTTAATGATCTTATCAAACCTAAATATGCAAAATTAAGAAAGCTTCAAACGTTTTTGTTTGGAGAAGTAATCTGTGATGAAGTACAAGCAATACACAAAGCACTTGCAAGTCCATCACCAACCAAGAGCAGTATAAGATGAAAATATTAATTTTTGGTCTGCCAGGTAGCGGTAAGAGTACACTAGCAAAACCATTTGCAGACTTAATAGGCGGCGTACACATAAACGCAGACGAAGTGCGTACTAAGTATGATGATTGGGACTTTACACCCGAAGGACGTATGCGACAAGCACAACGTATGAAACACCTAGCAGACGGTGTTGTAATGGCAGGTAAAGTTGCTGTAGCAGACTTTGTATGTCCTACTGAAAAAGCACGTTTAGAGTTTAACCCAAATTATACAGTATGGATGGATACTATTGAAAAGGGTAGGTATGAAGATACAAACGCTATGTTTGAAAAACCTGAAAAGGTTGATTATCACGTAGCAAATTGGTTTGCTGATACACATACACAACTTATGCCTGTTGTACAAAGATGGATGGAGAAGAATAATGTTTGATACAAGTAAACCAACAACACAAATGCTAGGTAGATGGCAACCTTGGCATGCTGGTCACACAGAACTATTTAAACGTGCATATGCAGAAACAGGACAAGTTGTAATAATGGTACGTGCAGTATTTGGTTACATAGGACAAGACGCAGGTGCAGGACGTACAGTAGTTCAAGATGACAACCCATTTAATTTTCAAGATGTTGTAGACGGTATTAAATCCGGATTGTCAAAAGCAGGCTTTTTTATTAACGAAGACTACATGATTATGCAAGTGCCTAACATTGTAGATATAAGTTATGGTAGAGGTGTAGGATATACATTTACAGAACACGACTTAGGCAAAGAAGTACACGACATTAGTGCTACAAAGATTAGAGCACAGATGCGTAAGGAAGGAAAATTATAATGCAAGTTTTCGATAACTTCTTGCCACATGCCGAATGGCAACAGTTACACGACACGTTAACAAGTGACACGTTTCCGTGGATGATGGGAGATGCTGTTAGACAAGGAACTGAAACAGTTCCTGATAAGTACAATTGGCAGATGTACCATTTGTTTTATTATAATCCAAATATTATATCAGAGGCAATGCCAATACTAAATGATCTCTACACTAAACTAAGAGTAGGAACATTTATGAAAGCAAAAGCAAATGTAAATTTTGTTACTAGCGAAATAATCGAACACGGATTGCATACAGACATTGAACCACAAAGCCTAGGTGAAGCAATGACTACAGCAATTTATTATGTAAACTCTAATGATGGTTATACACTTTTTGAAGACGGCACAAAAGTAGAAAGTGTAGCAAACAGATTAGTAAAGTTTCCGTGCAATACAAAACACACAGGTACATCATGTACAGACCAAAGATACAGAATGGTCATAAATTTAAATTATATAGAGGTATAAAATGGATACTCGTATACACGAGATTTTAGATAAAGAAGTAGATAGACAGGCTACTACAATCGAATTAATAGCAAGTGAAAACTTTGCAAGCAACAGCGTTATGGAACTAAGTGGCAGTGTGTTTACAAACAAATACGCTGAGGGTTATCCAGGCAAGCGTTACTACAACGGCTGTGAACATATGGATGAAATAGAAGCACTTGCTGTAGATGAACTATGCAAATTGTTTAAGTGTGACTATGCTAACGTACAACCACACTGTGGTGCAAATGCTAACACGGCAGTGTACCAAGCATTCCTAAAGCCGGGTGATAGTATACTAGGTATGGACCTAGCAAGTGGAGGTCACCTAAGTCACGGTAGTCCGCCAAACATCTCAGGCAAAGTGTATAGTGCCTGTAGTTACAAAGTAAAAGCAGACGGCTACTTAGACTATGATCAGATTGAACAACTGTGTAAAGACTATCGTCCTAAGATGATTGTTGCTGGTGCAAGTGCGTATCCAAGACAAATTAATTGGGAAGTATTTAGAAAACTAGCAGACAAATACAATGCATTACTACTGGTTGATATGGCGCACTACAGCGGTCTTATAGCAGGCGGAGCATACCAGTCGCCACTAGCATATGCGGATGTGGTAACAAGTACAACACACAAGACCTTACGCGGTCCTAGAGGTGGTATTATACTGTGGAACAACCCAGACTATACAAAGCGTATTAATAGTGCAATCTTCCCTGGCACACAAGGCGGACCATTGATGCATCAAATTGCAGCCAAGGCACAATGTTTCATAGAAGCAAACACACCCGAGTTTAAAGATTATGCAAAGCAAGTAGTAGTTAATGCAAAAGCAATGTGTGCTGTGTTTAAGGACAAAGGATTTAAATGCTTGACAAATGGAACAGATTCGCATATAATATTACTAGACTTGAGTGATAGCAAATACAGCGGAAGAGAGGCTGCTGACTTGTTGGAAGAAAATGGTATTACTGTAAACAAAAATGGTGTACCAAATGATCCAAGAAGTTTTGTTGAAACAAGCGGTATTAGAATTGGAACAGCAGCAGAAACAACTCGTGGTCATAACGAGCAATGGTTTAAGGAACTAGCGGAAAACATATGCCAGATATTGACATAGACTTTGCAGACAGAGATGTTATCTTATCTAAGATAGAACATCGTGTGGCAAAATTAGATACAGGTAAAAAACATAATACAGGGGTCTACGTAACAGAGGCCCCTCATAATCCTGTAGACAATCTATGTACAATCGATCACAAAACAGCAGATGATAGAGGTTATTTCAAACTAGATTTTTTAAATGTGTCTATATACAAAGATGTTAAAAACGAGGCACATTTACAAGAACTTATGGAAAGGGAACCAATATGGCAACTACTGGAACACAAAGACTTCGTCGACAACGTATTTCATCTAAGCGGGCACGACAATCTATTAAAACAATTGAAGCCTACTTCGGTACAGCAATTGGCGGCAACACTGGCGATAATACGTCCGGCCAAAAGACACTTAGCAGACAAGAGCTGGAACGAAATATTAAACGAAGTGTGGGTCAAGCCAACAAACGGTGAATACTACTTTAAGAAAGCACATGCGTTTAGTTACGCAATGGCCGTTGTGGTTCATATAAATTTGCTGTGTGAGCAATTAAATAAATCGCAAGATTAGATGATCAGTTTATTTGACTTTTCTTACTAGTTGAACGTTCTTACGTTTAACTCGTTTTACACTTAGATTACCTAAGTTTACACATGGCCCTGATACGATACGAACATCTTTTGAGTTCATTGTTATAATAGCGTGTCGAAAAACTTCCATTTCTTGTTTTAGGAAAATGTTAATAGGTATCAGCCTATTAGATTCCCACCACCAAGCTTCGCCTAATTCTAAGAAGTGTTTCTTAGCTTCTTCTGTTCGCAAGTTATTAAAGACATACATACTGGTAACAGCCTGGTCTTGGTTAATAACAATACCTACGTATTCGAGGCCGCCATAGCCCACAATGCTTATGAACGGAAATTTTTCTTGTATGTCTTTTGTTAGCATTCGTTAGTTGTAGTCCTTATATAAATACAGTATGTCACTTATACCTAGATATTTAGTCAATCATAGAACCAGCCTTGTTACCAATGTGACAGGATTCGCAACGGAGTATAGACCAGTGTACCAAAGAAACATACCAATATATAGTGGAATAGATAATAAATTAGAATTCCAATTATTCAATCCAGACCAAAAGCCAATTAATCCAACTGGCTCAACAATACATTTTGTGGCGTTTGATGAAACAAATAACCAAGTAATTAAACATACAGGAACAGTAACGATTGCTAACAAAGGTTTGTTTACAGTTACAATTTCAGATCAAGACACTCTTAATATAAAGCAACAGTATTTGTCTTATGCAATTTACTTAACAGACAACACAACTAATGCTGACACTATTACATATGCAGACGAGCAACTAAATGCATCAGGTACAATCTATGTTAGTAAAGAAGCATTCCCTGGTCCACGTGCAACTTCTGAAGTAACAAACTTTACACAAGACAGTGGTGACGTTGATGTATACAACAGCGATGCTATATCAGCAGAGCCAGGTATAAATGGTAACGAAGCATTACACACTGTTGCAATATACAGTGACAACTATGTAGGTGATGTAGAACTACAAGTAACACTTGATAATCAAATTACAAATCAAAGTAACTGGTCAACAATTACTACACTTACATTAGACGGTACTGAAACAGAACCTACAGTAAGTAGTTTTAATGGTGTTTACAACTACATTAGATTCTCCACTTCAACAAATCCATCAGAGAAAATTTCTAAGATTTTAGTAAGAAATTAGGTTGACAACGTAATATAATTACGTTATAATAAGTGTATGAAAAATAAATATAAACTCGTAGCTGCACTCTGTGCGGCTTTTTTAATGACCCCAGTATATGCAACAGAGCTAGTAATATATGTATATGCTGACCGAACACCTTCGTCTGTTGCTAGTGCTACATATTCGTATGATGCAGTTGAAGTAGAAGAACTTGAAGAAGTATCTAGTTTAGATATTTTAAGAAGTGGACCAAAAGGACAAATGAGTTCTTTATATATAAGAGGCGCTGATAGCGATCAAAGTCTTATAACCTTAAATGGTATTTCTATCAAAGACCAAAGTAGCCCAACAGGCGCAGATGATCTTGGACAACATAACTTTACAGGAATTAGTCTTGTTGAAGTATACAAAGGTCCAATGAGCAGTTTGTATGGTGCTAATGCCGCAGGCGGCGTAGTTAACCTTGTGTCTGACGTTACAGGAAGATCATATGTATCATCTACAATAGGTAGTAATAATTTGCTACTTGGCGAAACACAACTGTCTGGTAAAGTACAAGATATAGATTATTCTCTAACACTTGGAAAAGAAACTAGTGACGGTATAAGTGTATATCCAAACGGTAAAGAAACTGATCCTTACGATAATGAAAATATTAATTTGAATTTATTGTATGCAACTGATAACACTAATGTAAAATTAAATTATATTAACGAAACTAATTTTACAAATTTAGATTCTATGTATGATACATTAAATTATACAGGTAAGTGGAATTGGACAAATACACAATTAGACATAAGTAACGAAACATCAAGATTTGTTTTAAACAATTCATCGCACAATAGAGTTTACACAAAAGATAATTTAGTAGAAGGAAACTACGACAGCACAGTAAACACATTATACGGTTCACGTTTAATTAAACTAGCCAATACTGATTTAATAGTTGGCGGAGAGCTTGAAGAAATAGATGCTACATTCTTAACTAATATAAGAGGCATGTGGCCTTATACAAGTAGTGTAGATAAAGAGCGTACTTCAAAAGGCGTGTTTGCTAATACTAATACAGTGATGTTAAATTCTACAATAATATCTGCAGGTGTTAGACGTGATAGCGTCGACGGCTTTGGTAATCGTACTACAGGTAGAGTAGGTGTTTATAAAAATAATTTAAGAGCTAGTATAGCAACTGGTTATAGAATTCCTACACTGTATGAAATGTATGGTCAAGACAACTACGGCTTTAGTGGCAATCCTAATTTACAAGAAGAAAGCACACTTAGTTACGAAGTAGGTTACCAAACAAATTATACTAACACAGCATTTTTTATTACAAAGGAATCAGATGCAATAATATATAACGGAACATATGTTAATGACACTGATACTAGTTATACTAAAGGTATTGAAAATAAAATATCATACGAACTAAATGACTTCTTTATTACAAATAGTTTTAGTTACATAGAAGCAAAACAAAGTAACGGAACTGAAAAGTTAAGACGTCCTAAATTTAATAACAATTTAAAAATAGCAAAAGTAATTAACAATATTGCATATTCATTTGCTGTAGACTATTACGGTAAGCACAAAGATATCGACAGTACAACATTTCAAACTATTGATGCAGGAAGTGTAATAACTTATAACTCAGAAATGAAGTACAAGAAAAATAGTTTAGAAGTCTTTGCTGGGATATATAATATTAGTAATGAACAATATGAAAGACCAAATGGGTACAGTCAATTAGGACGAAACTTTAAGTTGGGCTTCAGGAAATACTTTTAATGAAACATCTAACAAAACAACCTGCCTTTTGGGCAGGTTTACTCTTAGCATCACCAATTATCTATTATGTATTATATAGACTAGCATTAGAAATTTGGTGTATCGCTTACGGATTAATTTACTAAAAAACGCTTGACTTTTAACCTGCACGAGTATATAATGATACTATGAGTGTAGTCATTGAAACAGTTCTGACATATCTGCCCGCTAAGAGGAAAACAACTCCTAGCGGATGGACTTCATTCAATGCACCTTGCTGTATTCATAACGGTGAGACCCGTGATCAAAAACAGCGTGGAGGTGTAATTCAAGAAGGCGGCGGCATCAGTTATCATTGTTTTAATTGTGGCTTTAAGGCTTCTTGGCAACCAGGCAGACCATTCTCCCATAAGTTGCGTAAACTCCTACAATGGTTAGGAACTCCTGATGACGTAGTCAACAAGGTAGCATTTGATGTTATGAGAGAGAACGAGGGTGTTGAAGTAAAGCAAAGACTTGCTGAGCTTCCTACGTTTGATACAGTGCCATTGCCCGATGATGCTATAAAGATTACAGACATTACAAACTTTGACAAGTACAGTATGGCTGTTCTCGAATACATGGCGGCACGTAATCTTAACACTGATGATACCAATTACTATTGGTCACCTAGTTTAGGTTATCGTGATAGATTAATCATACCATTCTATTATGAAGATAGAGTTGTAGGCTGGACTGGGCGTAGTGTACTTCCGGATAAGAAACCTAAATACTTAACGGAAGTACAACCTGGATTTGTTTACGGACTAGATGAGCAACGTTATTCTAAAATGTTTGCAATAGTATGTGAAGGACAACTAGATGCTATACACGTAGAAGGTTGTGCATTAGGTGGCAGTGAAATAAGCGACCAACAAGCAATGCTGTTAGGTAAACTACAAAAAGATATTATAGTAGTTCCTGACAGAGATAAAGCAGGTAGCAAGTTAGTAGAACGTGCTATCGAACTAGGGTATAGTGTTAGTATGCCCGAATGGAAACAAGGCATCAACGATATAGGTGATGCTGTACATGAATATGGAAGACTGTATGCGCTACATAGTATAGCGGCTGTAGCAGAAGAGTCTCCTTTAAAAATAAGACTGAGAGCAAAGAAATGGTTCGATTAAGAATAGGTGCATTAATATTATTTTGTGGATTGTTTGGATACTCACTAGTAGTGTTGTATCAACAAGAGTCTAAGCCAAAAGATGGATATACTATATATCAACCAAGCATAATTACAGTAGAAGAACTACCACCAGTGAGGGCAGAGAATAAATGAGTACACGACAGAATACAGACTACGGATATGATATACAAAAAGTATATCTAGAAATGATGATGACAGACGCTGAAACATTTGTAAGGTGTCAGACTGTGTTCGACCCAAGTGCATTTGATAGACGCTTAGAAGCACCTGCTAAGTTCTTGAATGATTATGTAACTGAACATAATGCAATGCCTACATTTGATATGATTAATGCAGCAACAGATGCAAAATTAAAACACCCAGGCGAACTACAAGAGAATCATTATGATTGGCTACTACTAGAGTTTGAAACGTTTAGTAGACACAAGGCACTTGAAGCAGCAATCTTAAAGAGTGCTGACTTATTAGAGCAAGGTGAGTATGGACCTGTTGAAGAACTAGTAAAGAAGGCTGTACAGATTGGTTTGCAAAAAGACTTGGGTACAAACTATTTTGCTGACCCTAGAGCTAGACTAGAAGGTATTAAGAGTACAAACGGACAAGTAAGCACAGGTTGGGCCGCTATTGATAAGAAACTATTTGGTGGGTTCAACAGAGGCGAGCTGAATATCTTTGCAGGTGGATCAGGTGCAGGTAAGAGTTTGTTCTTGGCCAACCTAGGAGTTAACTGGGCTCTTGCAGGAATGAATGTATTGTACTTGACCCTAGAGCTTAGTGAGAGCTTGGTTAGTATGAGGGTCGACAGTATGGTCACAGGCATACCCAGTAGAGATGTATTCAAGAGCATTGATGATGTTGAGATGAAGGTTAAGATGATTGGCAAGAAGTCAGGAGCCTTCCAAGTTAAGTATATGCCCTCAGGTAAAACACCCAATGACGTAAGAAGTTATATTAAAGAGTTTGAAATTAAAACAGGCAAGAAGATTGACGTACTGTTGATCGACTACTTAGACTTGCTTATGCCCAATGGTGCAAAGGTTAGTGCAGAGAACTTGTACATCAAAGACAAGTATGTATCGGAAGAGCTACGTAACCTAGCAATGGAATTGAACACAGTGTTTGTTACAGCGGCACAGTTGAACAGGGGTGCTGTAGAAGAAATTGAATTTGATCACTCGCACATATCAGGCGGACTTAGTAAGATACAAACAGCAGATAACGTGTTGGGTATCTTTACTAGTAGAGCTATGCGTGAGCGTGGACGTTATCAGTTACAGTTAATGAAAACACGTAACAGTGGTGGCGTAGGACAAAAGATTGATCTAGGCTTTGATGTAGACACACTACGTATTGTAGACATTGATGAAGATGACGATGACAATAACTATGGCTCAGCACCAAGTGGTGGAGCAAACAGTATTGTAAACAGTCTCAAACGTAATCCAACTAATGCACCCACAGACAGTGTAAGAGAAGATCCTAGTGAAGGGTCAACAAGTCCTAAGATCAAAGCAGAAGCAGATAGTACAAAACTAAAACAGTTTCTCAATAATCTAGGCGATGATTAATTGCGAGGTTAAATACGCATATAACAACGGAAGGACTATGCCATTTAATGATTACACTACTACGCAAACAGCACTACAGTTTTTTAAAAGATGATCCAGTAAGGCCGCACTTGCCAAGTGAATGGCGTACACAGTATCCACGTGAAGTATATGCACTCTACGAAGACAAGTATGCACAGTATGATGAACCGCTAACAGAAGATCCTCTAGCAATCATATGTGTAGCCTACACCAACAGTGTGCCAACTACAGAAGCAGACCTTGACAACCTAGGTACTGATGTTGCTGTGTTCTATACAGTGTGGAGTTATTCAAAAGGTGCAGGCCGTGATTTAGTAAACGGTGTAGCACAGATCATCAAAGACACTCATCAGTGTAGTCGCTACGTTACACTTAGTCCTTTAACAGCAATGGCTGAACGGTTTCATCTAACCAACGGAGCAGAGTTCATAGCACGATACGACACCTGTCAGAACTTTGAATACCACGTATGAAGTTGTTCTGTGGACACATAGAATGCAAGTGGACACATAACGACCGACTTGAACTTATATATTTTAGACAAAAGTATGGTGATGAACTGTTCTATGCAATTAATGACGCAGGCGAAATAAACGCAAGACGCTACAACTCGCGCACACTACCTTCAGACATGTACAAGCGTGTAGACTTTTATCTCACAACCAGCACAGGCAAAGCCGCAACACTATTCCTGCTCAAATGGGCATGGCGATTGGATAAAGCATAATGGGACCTTTTGACATACAAAGACAGCGTGAACGCAAGCAAAGACTAGAACGACTAGCAGGTGATCCCTGTATCAAACCTGAGGTTGCACGTATATGGCAACGACTAGCAGATGGTGTTACGTTTGATGAAGCAGAATACAATAGACGTTGTGTTAGAGTCTATCGCAATCTATCTAGGGACACATTTTCTTAGCACTGCTGGCCACATCAACATTGTTGGCCACAATCAATCCAGTAATAGCATTAACAGTGGCTAGATCAACAGCTTGCATATCCTCGATATCCCAAAACAAGTGCGGAACCATTTTGAGTAGTACTATCTCTTCAAACGTGGGCTTAGTGGGCAGTAGTGGATTTACTTCTACAACACAACGATAACCAGTAGCTTCTAGTGTGGTGTATACATCAAGTGCTTGTAGTAACCAAAACACTGTGATGTCTGCACCAGTAGCAGGCTCCTTAAACTCAACATCATCGAACATACCTTCATATGGTCTTCGACCCACAAGTTCATCATGCAGTGTTTGTACACCGTATATCTCTTCACGCAGTGTGTATTGAGGTAGCAGTCTTGCTGTAGTAAGGTTGATGTCTGGGGGAGCAATGTATACTTCTGAATCAGGTTCACTAGTGGGTGTTTCTGCTGTTGCAAACGTAGCGAGAAAGACACATAGCACAAGTAACTGTTTCACACAACTATTTAGCGGGCGAGTCAAAAAAGCGCGAAGCGTTTGCGCCAAAAAAGCCGCACAGCGGTTAACGCAGAAAGCGCGAAGCGCAAGCGATAGCGTAGCGGTTAAGCAGATTTTAGTATCAACATACACACTAGCCTATAACGAATCAGTTTTAACCTAACCATAGCGACAGACTGTTTACAACGTGTTGCTTTCAGTCTAGAACAACGGTTGACAAAAAGATGACGTTTTAAAAGCTATTGTAGAGCGTATACAACGTGTTTGTCGCGCATACTAGTTCAAACGTAGCACATAGAACACATTCACGCTGTATGACGCTTATACGCACTCTAAGGTGCCATTGCCTGTGTATGCAAGTGTAGCATACATTCTATCTTTCTCTGATGAAAACAACAATTGATAGTCTGATGGTTGTTCTGTGTATATGCCACGTAAGCTAAGATCAGTAGCAAAACAAAATGTATTGATGTCCTGCATAAAGTCCGTTACTGTGTCATCATAGTTGATGTTGAGTAAATACATATACATACTTATAAAGGAACGCTATGTACACACTAGAACAACTGAACGCTTATCAACAATGGATACAGCATCAACAGGGTCATCCTACTGAGCCCCTACACTTCCTTAATACTCTGATGAGAGACTTTGCACTTACTAAAAATCAAGCTGAAAGTGTGTATGCGTCACTTAGGGACTGGGAACTAAAGTAAACACACTATAAGCACACTGTACACGAGCAAGCTCGTAACGCTTTCGCTAGTCGCTCTAGCGTGTGTTGCTTCGCATACTATATAAGAGGAACAGTCCGAAATGGGTTCTACAGGATAAAAAAATAGTTGCGCAGTTTTTTTAGGTGAAGTACTTACAGAAGTGAGGTGGTGATTGCTACTGCACCGTTTTTTAAAAGTTGTCCATTAACGCTAAGTGCTTGTTTTTGTTAGATATTTTTTATAAGCCCCGACCCCCCTCGAGAAAAAAAATAAAATATTTTTTTTATTAATGTCAAAAAAAATCCCTTGTATTGCTACAAAGGATTCTCCCCACACTAAGTTCTTTATGTCGATACAGTCTAGCCGTCTAGTGTGTTGTATACTACAACTGTACCTGTGCTAGTCAGTGGGCGTGTCCTACACTGTCCCCACACAGCCTAGCCTGCTGTTAGTCTAAGCGACTGCCTGCATAAGCAGTAAAGCCGTAGCCTTCTAACACTCTAGCGTATGCTTGAGCACCAGCTTCTTTAATGTCTATGTTCTGCCCACCGTACCAGTTGCACCATTGGCTAAACACTCTGTTCCAGTTCTGCTCTATGCCTGCGGCCTTAAGAGCCTTGCCAGCTTTGGTGTTGCCCTTGAGCTTCTTGCCTTCAAACGCATGTATGTCTACCCAAGCAAAGCCACATGCACCTACATGGTCCGTGCCATACTTGTTGTACACTTGCTCACTTGCGTTCTTTGCTGCTTGCTCAGCCTTAGCTAGGATTACTTTAAGATCGTTTACTGAATAGTTCATATGTTGCCCTCGTTGTTTAATTAACTTACTCTACTAGTATAGCCTCACAGGCTATGTTTGTCAACCCCTAATCTTGTGGAACAACACCATCTCCACCACACACACTACAGTCTACTTCAGTGCCTGCTGCTGTGTACTCATCGCCCCAGTAGAGTGTGTCGAGGTCGTAGCCTTCACCACAACACTCTTCACAGTCCACCATCTCTACGTCATCTACTAGCATTATGCCAGCACCGAAGTTGTATCAAACGTTTGAGCATCAACTATGTCATAGCTGATTGGCTCACATGGTTCAAAGCCAAAGCCTGCTACTTTAAAAGTATCAACAAAGCCTTGGCCATCGTCTACGATCATCACATCGCCAACTGAAGTAGATCTCAGTCCGTATGCTTTGCCGTTGTGTTGGATCAGGGGTGCAATGACTTCTACATCATCATTGGCATCTTCACCAATCTTCATGCTCCAGCTACCATCAACATTGTTGGTGTACCTGTAAGCGTATTCTGTTGCTTGGAACAAGTCCAGACCTGAGGTAGTGACTCTTGCTACTGCTTTAGGAGTCTCTCCTGGTTCTAGGAAACTTGCATGGATTACGGTTATAGTAAAGTTTTTCATATTCTGTGCCCTCACACTTTTTATTTAATATACAACTATTATAAGGTCTAGCCTCTCGTTTGTCAACCCCTAATTTAGTTGTTCCAACACAGCTTCTCTCACAGCAGTATCAGTTGCTTCTTCAAAGCCTGGCTTTTGGCTCAGTGCATATAGTTCGTTGAGTGCCCAGTCCCATACTCTTTCCCATGGACCTTCGTTGATGTCGTTCAGTTGCTGTGCGTCCTTTACGATCTCAGCCACGGCCAAGTTGCCCTCTTCAGAAAACATTTCAAACTGAACGGATTTGTTTTGAGTTATCATTTGCATAGTTTGCCCTCTTTGCGTTAATATATGTATATTATACTGTCATTCGAGGTAGTTGTCAACCCCTAATGGTGAAATTCAGCCAAAGAAAAACCCCGCATATAGCGAGGTTCTTCCCGGTGTTGTGCAGAGCGTGAGGGCTACGCTTGATCTGCTCCACCTAGGCTCGTGGATGAGGGCGGTCCACTTGCCTTACTGACCGCTTGGGGAGGGCACCCGTACGCGGCCTTGTCCAGTGAGAGGAGCATTATGCTCGACTCATCACTGTGTTCTCAGCCATTGCTTCCCACTTGGTAGGAAATGCTTTGGCCAAATCAGCTACCTTGAGTACCGTTCTTAGCGATAGCTCACGCAGCTTTGTCTTGTTGATGTCGATGAAGTCTACGATGTCTTGTACAACTTCTTCGCCTAGCTCGTATGAGTCTAGCATACCATCTTCTGTGATCTGCTTTATACGTAACATTTTCTCTCTGTCCGTATCAATAGTTAGATCAATGTAATGACAACGACTTTCAAGTGCTGTTAGATGATCACGCATCTTCTTGCTCTTAACGTTATCGAACTTGATGTTGGTAATAAAGATAGCACTGCCTCTGAATGTGAAACTATCTGGCACTCCTTCATTACGTAATTTGAAACTGTCTGTGTTCCAATGGATAGTTCTGTTCTTCTTGCTGTCTAGTGCAGCCTTAAGAATGTTAAGACTAAGCTCATCACTGAACACGCTATCACAGTCATCGAACACCAGTACATTGTCTTTGTCTGCATAGTTGAACAGCTTGCAGTAGAGTCCAATAGCACTCATAGCACCTTTGACAACCTGATACTTGCTGGGCGTGTCTCCTAGTGTAGCGATTAGGTCATGTTTGCCTAGTACTTTTTCTACACCATGTGACTTACCTACACCCGGAGGACCGGAGACGATCATAGCACGTACATCACCGCGCTTGCAAGCCTTGGTCATGTCTTCTAGCATGTCGAAACGTTCGCGCATTCGTTCGATCGTCTCTTCATCGGTCTCCTCACGGGTGGTGGTGGCTACGGAGCTATCTACCAGCTCATAGCTTGACGGGCTTTCGCACTTGATCTTAATATTACGATCAGGAAAGCCTGCTACCGCAGTCCCATCGACTGTGACGTAGCCACCACCGGCGCCAACTTTAAACTCATTCACTAATGGAAATACCATTCCCATCATGTCAACATCTTTGCCTCTAATCTTGTAGAAGCCCTCTTTCATTTTTACTTTTTGCATAGTTTGCCCTCTTCGCAATGTTTAATTTATGTATACAGTATATGGTCTATCTGCATGCATGTCAACCATTAATTTAACTTATTAACCAAAAAAATCCTATGAATGCTGTTAGCGTTATGACGCCATAGAGTACACTGTACATGCATTGCACAAGGAAAGGTATCCGGGTGTTACAAGCGTGACAGGTGCTCGCAAAGAACTCTTTATCAGTTTTGAAACACGCCGGACACAAAGCCATTATGCAAATTCCTTATCAAGCGTTTCTTGGTCGACATCTTCGAACATCTGACCTTCAAAGGCTTCTTCGATTGCGGCCTGTGGTACTTGTACCTGCTCCACTCTCTTGAAGAACCTTACTGGGCATGTCTCCCAGTTCTTGCCTTGCTTGGTTATCACTTGAACACCAGCCGCTGTCTGAGCGTTGATGTACAAGCCTGCATCACAGTCCTCTTCGAGGTATGTGGTCTTGCCTTTGTAGAACGAATAGCTGGATATCTTATCCGCAATGCCTAGCTCTACCAGTTCTTTGGTCTTCACCGCTAGCCATCCGTGACCAGCATCCGCATGTATCATTTTGATTACAGTCTTCATTATTGTACTCCCTTCTTTGAAAAGTTACGACCCGTTTCCGGACTTACATGGTACGCTGACGACACTAGGAAGTCAGAATAGTCTTTGTCCGCTGGAAGGTCATTTGCCCACTCCGCATAGGTCTTCACCTCTGTCGGAAACTCTTTTTGGCCTAGGTCATTAGTACCAAAGGCCGCCATAACGAATGCCATAGCATCCGCAGGACGATCTACGCCGTCCACGATGTAGTCGGACCCACCCTTGAACTTCCAGTACGAATGTCCATCGGAATGCTTGCCTGACTCACAGTGTGCGCCATAGTTCTCTAAATATTGTGTGGTTACTACGTATTTCATTTGCTGCCCTCTTTGCTGTTTGCCCTAACTATACATATAGTATAGCATCAATTATTCTTTTGTCAACCCCTATTTTACCCAAACATGGTTGAACTTTGCTGGAATGTTCTCACAGC
>Ga0209652_1000535_pt1 | contig 32279 bp, 27 predicted proteins | sample SaaInl74LU_5_DNA_FD_184641 | JGI IMG/M metagenome (GOLD analysis project Ga0209652, IMG submission 184641) | Marine microbial communities from expanding oxygen minimum zones in the Saanich Inlet - ESP_74LU_5_DNA (SPAdes) (version 2) | ecosystem: Environmental > Aquatic > Marine > Intertidal zone... | reverse complement strand
TTCCATCGTGCTTCAAATCGTAAGATCCAGAGATGGTGGCTATGGAGTTAACGGTATTCCAATCTCCACCCAAGTCCCAAGCGCTGAGGTCGTTGTCTTCAAAATCAACGGCAACATTTTCATCTGTTCCACTCTCGTCATCTTCCAAGGTAAGGGTGAAACGAGGGTTCCCTGCCGCTTGTGTGTTAATACCTCCGGTGAAATTTTGCAATTCAAAAACCAAGGTTTCGTCGATCTGACAAAGGTCGTTGCCACTAATGGTTATGGTTACAGTTTTGTCTGTTGCATCATTTGCAGCCCAAGTGATTGTTTGAGTCGCATAATTGTCGATACGTGTTGCGTCTCCAGAAATAAGCACGACGTCTGCACTTGCAGGACAACGGTCGTCTTCACCAATAATTCCTAGATCAAAAGTATAGGTGAAGTCAGAACTGGTTTCTTCTACGGTGCCTGTAGCGGTTGTGAAGCTAACTTCTGTGGCGGGTAACATCAAAAGGTTGTCGAAATACAAGCGACGAGCAGCACTAGGGTTGGTAATGTTCGTGCTTACTGCAAAGTAGCTGCTAGTGGTAATGTTGTTGTCGCGTACACTTCCTCGAAGCGTCACCGCATCAACATTGTCAAAACCAGCATCGGCATAAACGTCAAACTCGCCATCAGTACTGCGTACTACTTTAATGGTATAACCGCCGTATGCGTTAGCGGTAAGTGGGTAATTGAGGTCTAAGATTTCTGCTTCTATAAGCCCTGTTCTTCTCACCAAAACCAATTTATCGCCGGCAACATCGCTTTTCCACTTGAGGTAATAACCATTGAAGTCCATGGCAGCACCAATTTTCAACTTGGTGTCGTCATTGGTATCAGATGTTAAGATGACCGCAAAGTTGTTGGCATCGCTCAAGTCCCAATTCAAACCACTTGCAATAGAGAATTCCCAAACACCGTAAGCCTGTGTGCTTGGTGTTGTAATGGCCGCTTCTCCAGTGGAGGCGTTACTCAAAAGAACACTTGGGTTGTTTGCTGTGGCTGAACCAATGTTAACGTTCGATCCATCGCCAGTCAAGCTAGAAGCATCAACAACGGCAAAATCCGTGGTGTTTCCAGACCATGTTACATCCGCACTAAGGTTGTTATCGCTAAAGCCGTCATCACCAACTGTAAAGAAGGCTTTGAAATTTGCACCGCTGTTTGAATCAAATTGATCTAAGTTACAACCATTGGCATCATCACCTGTAATTCTCCAATATACCTCAAGTACATAATCCCCATCGCTGAGGCCGCTGAGCAAGTTTACATTGGCCGTGGTGTTTTGCCAACGCTGATCGCCGCCACCCAATTCTCCATTGTACGGAATGCTCACAGAAGTAAATGTTCCGCTTCCTTCGCACGACTTATAAACCGCATAGAAGATTTCTCCGCCACACACGTTTCCACCACCATTTTTAAAGGTTTTCACCTCTCCACCGTTTAAGATAAAGGTGTCGTTGGTATTGAAAAAACCGTAATGGTATCCATTGACAACAGCAGCGCCATCAGCATTGGCTCCTCCAGCACGGAAGGTGTTGCCATTACCAGCATCAATTACAGCATAGGTTTGAAATATACCCCACCCGGCGAAAGCAGGCACAGCTAGAACGAGGGCGAAAAGGCCCAAGAGAATTTTTTTCAGCATATCAGTAGACTTTGGTTAGCACTTTCCTTTGAACTCTTGGTCCGCAAAAAAGGTGCATAAAGATATGGAAAAAAGGTGTTAATAGAACACTTATGTGTTGGAGAATTGCATAATTGAACAGCCCTAACTTATTCCAATTGAGCTCTTTAATGCAGCACCTGCTTGGGAATGCTTGCTATCAAACGCTTCGTGTATGGGTCTTGAGGATGATGGAATACCTGATTTGCATTGCCAAGTTCTACTATTTCTCCTTTTTCCATCACACAAATGCGGTCGCTCATGTAATGCACTACACTTAAATCATGAGAAATAAACAAGAAGGTTAGGCCATATTGGTCTTTCAAATCATTCAACAAATTCAAGACTTGAGCTTGAACAGAAACATCCAAAGCAGAAACGCTCTCGTCGCAAATGATAAACTCGGGCTCCACGGCGAGGGCTCTGGCGATCACAATGCGCTGACGCTGACCACCGCTGAAGGCATGAGGATATTTGTCCCAAGCACTTTCATCCAAACCTACCTGACGAAGGAGTTTTAAAGCATGAAGTTTTCGCTCTTGTCGATTCCCGTGAAGATGGTGATAGGCCATCACTTCATCCAAACACTGTCCAACGGTTTTACGTGGATTCAGAGCAGAAAAAGGATCTTGAAAAATCAATTGAAACTTCCTTCGAAGCACCTTCCATTCCGCTTTACTGGCCGAAAGGAGGTTCTTGCCTTCATAATTCACTTCACCTGCATCGGCCTCCAATAAACCCATGATGAGCCTACTTACTGTTGATTTACCACAGCCACTTTCGCCCACTAAGCCCAGCGTTTCACCCCGAAAAATGCTAAAATCAATGCTATCAACTGCGGTAAAACTGCTTTTCACCTTTCCTAACAAAGTTTTCGATGTGGGGTAGGTCTTCCTCAAGCCTTTTACCTCTAAAAGCAAGTGGTGATGAGTGCCTTTCTTTTGTGGATGAAAAACGACGGCTTCCCCACTCTTCTCGGCGGCTATAAAGTCTTCTACGGTGGGCAAGCGTTCGGGCAAGTTGCTCAAGGGCGGTTTGCAAGCAATTAGTCCTTTGGTGTAAGCTGTTTTGGGGCGAAGAAGTACTTCCTCGGCTAGCCCGTATTCCATGGCTTCTCCGCGATACATGACCAAAACATCATCGGCAATTTCGCTCACCACATCGAGGTCGTGACTAATAAATATCATCCCGGCATTTCGTTCTTTGAGCAAGTGGCGAAGCAAGGAGAGAATGGATTTCTGAACACTCACATCCAAAGCGGTAGTGGGTTCGTCGGCAATGATAACATCGGGATCGCAAGCCAGGGCCATGGCAATCATGATGCGCTGTTTTTGTCCGCCAGACAACTCATGCGGGTATTTTCGGTAGGTGCTTTCGGGCGAAGGAAGTTTTACCTCTTCAAAGAGCTGGATTACTTTCTTTTTTCTGGCTGATGGATTTTCTTCTTGTTGATGCTGCTCTAGCATTTCAAACACCTGATCGCCTACCCGTAAACTGGGGTTCAGACTGCTCATGGGGTTTTGGAAGATCATGGCGATGTGCTTCCCGCGGAGGCCACACCAGGCGCTTTCATCCAAATGCTCTAAACCCTCCTCAAGTCCGGAATAACGTATACTGCCTTGGTCGATTCGAGCAATTCCCTTGGGAAGGAGGCCCATGCTGGCTAAAGAGCTGATGGTTTTTCCAGAACCAGATTCTCCAACAATGGCCAAAGTGCGTCCGCGCTCTACTTTAAACGATAAATCACGCACCACTTGAATGCGCTCATCTCCTTTGGGGAAACTGATGTGCAAATGACTTACTTCAAGAATGGGGCTGTGCTTAGTCATTGATGGAATGCTCGTAAAACGTTACACCCAAATACGGACGATTCATCTCTTTGCTTTCTTCAATCATGGTGATTTCTACGTCGGTACCATGACCGCTCTTCGCAAACCAGGTGGTGTACCCATCGTCTGCAGTGCTGGCGCCATAACGGAGGTCGTAAAAAGACTTGAACTCATTAAAAAGCGATTGAGAAGCTTCAATGCTGGCGGGAAAAAGATCGAGCTCAATGACATACAGCCCTTGATCATTAAAGTTATAGGTGATGTCGTAAAAAGTGGAGTCTTTCATGCTGAGGGGAATCCTGCAGGTGATTTCATCGGGCATGTTGTACACCACGTTTTTCTTTTCTCGCTGAAGGACATCTTCCATTCCATCGCCAATACTGCTCCCTCTTACATCACCGCCATCAATGGACTCCAATAAACCAGAAAGTGCTTCCTTTTGATTATCAGCAGGGTCTGTTTGTTCGTCTGCACAAGAGAAAAGCAAAAGCCCCGAAAAGGTAAAAATCAAAGTGTAGTTAATGTGGCGCATTGTCCCAAAGATAGTGCTTTGAACATTCAAGTAGGAGTTCAACAAGGTTAAATCCCGAATCGAATCTTTTGAAAACAAAAAGGGGAATCGATTCACATTCAATTCCCCTTTTTAAACTTATGATTTGAGCTTAGAGTGTACCTCTCGACTCTTGTTCTCTTTCGATGGCCTCAAAAAGGGCTTTGAAGTTTCCTTTTCCAAAACTCTTCGCGCCTTTACGTTGGATGATTTCGAAGAACATGGTTGGTCGGTCCAAAACGGGTTTGGTAAACAACTGCAGCAAGTAACCTTCATCGTCGCGATCGATCAAAATGCCAAGTTCTTTCAATGGTTCGAGGTCTTCGTCGATTTCTCCAACACGATCGAGCACCGTTTCATAATAGGTTTCGGGCACATACAAAAACTCAACACCGCGCGACTTCAATGCTTTAACGGTGGTGATGATGTTATCTGTGGCTACAGCAATGTGCTGCACACCTGCTCCATTGTAGAAGTCGATGTACTCTTCAATTTGCGATTTTTTCTTTCCTTCTGCCGGCTCGTTAATAGGGAACTTGATGCGACCGTTTCCGTTGCTCATTACTTTCGACATGAGTGCGGTGTATTCTGTGGAGATGTCTTTATCATCAAAAGAAACAAGCTGAGCAAAGCCCATGACTTTGGCGTAGAACTCACACCACTTGTTCATTTCATTCCAACCAACATTTCCCACCATGTGGTCGATAAACTTCAAGCCCACTTCAGGAGTTTCGAAGTCGCTTTTCCACTCGCGGTAGCCCGGCATGAAAACACCCTTATAATCGCCACGCTCAACAAAAATGTGAACGGTTTCGCCATAGGTATGAATTCCAGAGAGCACTACTTTTCCGTGATTGTCTTCGATGGTTTTCGGTTCGAAATACGACTCGGCGCCTCTGCTTGTGGTTTCTTTCCACGATTTAGCGGCATCATCAACCCAAAGTGCAACCACCTTAACGCCGTCGCCATGCTTGTTGATGTGTTCGTTGATTTCCCCGTCTTGTTGAAGCGGCGAAGTGAGCACTAATCTAATTTTATCTTGTTGAAGCACGTAAGAAACGCGGTCTTTCATTCCGGTTTCTAGTCCGGCATAAGCCACGGGTTGAAAACCCCATGCGGTGCGGTAATAATGGGCCGCTTGCTTGGCATTTCCAACGTAGAGTTCAACGTAATCTGTTCCTAAAAGGGGTAAAAAATCTTCTGCTCCTGGGTTTTCCTTTGGCAGTTTTAATGAGCTAGTATCTGCAGACATGATGCTTATATCTTAATGGTTCATCCAAGATTGGTGGTATCCTGGAACCTCGATTTCGAGGGCTTGTTTTGTAATTTTTAGTGGCTTGAAGGTATCTACCATCACAGCCAATTCTTCGGTAGCCGTTTTCCCAATGCTGCGTTCGTAAGCTCCAGGATGCGGTCCGTGAGGAATTCCTGCAGGGTGAAGGGTAATTTGGCCGCGTTCAATGTTGTTCCTGCTCATGAAGTCGCCATCAACATAGTAGAGCACTTCGTCTGAATCGATGTTGCTGTGGTTGTAAGGCGCAGGAATGGCTTGTGGGTGATAGTCATAAAGCCTAGGGACGAAACTGCAGATCACGAAACCAGCAGTTTCAAAGGTTTGGTGCACCGGTGGCGGTTGGTGAACACGTCCGGTAATGGGCTCGAAGTCGTGAATGGAAAAGGCATAAGGGAAATTAAATCCATCCCATCCTACAACATCAAAAGGGTGGTTGGCATAAACGTAAGTGTGCAATACGTTTTCCTTCTTCACCTTAATATAAAAATCGCCTTCTTCATCGATGGCTTCAAGAACAGAAGGCGGCCTGAAATCGCGTTCGCAGTATGGCGAATGTTCGAGGAGCTGACCAAACCAATTTCGGTAGCGCTTCGGTGTGTAAACCGGAGAGCTTGATTCTACGATAAAGAGTCGGTTCTTATCTCCATCAAAGTGGAATTGATGAATCATCCCACGAGGAATTACGAGGTAATCGCCATACTTAAAATCGATGTTTCCGAGTTGTGTTTTCAAGGTTCCTGATCCTTCATGAATGAACACCACTTCGTCTGAATCAGCGTTTTTGTAGAAGTAATCTGTAAGGCTTGCACTTGTGGCCGCAAGGCTGATGACGCAATCACTGTTCATCAAAACGGGGATGCGACTCTCGAGGTAGTCGGCCTTTGGAGGAACTTTAAAGCCATTGAGGTTGCGCGAGAGCATGTTGTGATCTACGGCAACTTCTGGGGCCACATTGATGCTCGACACCACGTCTTTCACCCGAGTAGGAGGGTGGATGTGGTAGAGCAGGGTAGACATTCCGTCGAAGCCTATGGTGCCAAAGAGCTGCTCGTGGTAAAGACTTCCGTCTTCTTTTCTGAACTGCGTATGGCGCTTGTGAGGAATCTTACCTAAATGATGATAAAAGGGCATATAAAGCGTTTTATGAGTTACAATTTATGAATTCAATTGGTCTTCAAGAAACTCATTCTGGATTGCGCTTTCGCGCCGCTTTGATATTTGGGTAGTGGGTATTCATCATTCGTATCAAACAAAGTTAAGGAACGCTTTGGATTGACAAAATGATGGGGATCAGGATTTAGCCACTTTGGAGCTTTCTTGGTCATTATCTTGCGCATTGGATTCTATGTGATTCCAGAATTAATGGCTAAGTTGTACCGTGGTGAGCTGGTGATATAAGAGCAAATTAGCTCACTCTTAAAAACGATGAAGAATCTACTGATTTCTTGTGCTGTTTGTTTTTTGACTTGCTTGATTGGCTTTGGGTATGATGCTGTGCCACATTCAGAAAACAAGATTGACCTACAGCTCCCATGTACCTTTGAAAACGATCTGATCACCTTGCTCCTTCCGATTTCAGAAACAGACTCCCTGCGTTTCTATCTCGATACGGGAGGAAAAAACTACGTGTATCGCTCTGGTTTGAAGAAACTTGACCTTCGCCCGTCAAAAAAGAACATGTGGGTAAATTCAACCTTAGCCATTCATTTCAATAAAAAACAATAGGCACTAAGGTATTGCGGAACGTGGAGTTTGTGAAAAGAGAAGATTCCAACTTCCAGGTGATGTCAGCACATTTTATGGACCAGGAAATTGTAGGCGCCATTGGGGCGAATGCCTTGTCTCAACTTAACACTTTTGTACTCGATTATAAAAACAAGGTCTTGGTTCTTCCTAAATAAAATGGATCTCCAAGCTAAAAAGTTCTTGGCATCAACCCACACTGGTCAATACTTTCATCACCAAACTTTTCTTTCTGCTCGATACGGGTATTTCAGTTTTGTCTTTTAATATCAAATAACCACCATCAGACTTGTTGAACTCTTTGATGAAGTCGATGTTGATGAGGTGGCTCTGATGCGCTCTCAAGAAACCGTGGTCTTCAAGCATTTGGTCGTATTCCTTTAGTGTTTTGGTGACCAAGAGCTGCTCTCCATCAGCCATGTAAAATAGGGTGTAAGAACCATTAGATTCACAACGAATAACCTCGCTCAAATTCACCACGCGGATACGGTCTTGAGAATTCAAGGCGAGTTTTTGCGAAGACGACCCCATATTGCTTTTTAGCGTGTCGATGCTCTTTTGAGGGGTCTTTTCTGCCTTGCTCACAGCTTCCATCAATTCTTCTGGGTCAACGGGTTTTAGCAAGTAATCAATGGCTGAAAAACGAAAGGCTTTGATGGCATGCTCGTTAGAGGAAGTAGTGAAAATCAAAGAGAAGTTGACCTCAGGAAGGATTTCCAACAAATCAAAACCGCTCCCATCACCCATCTGAATATCTAGAAAAACGATGTCGGGCTGCACTTGCTTTAACAACTTTACGCCTTCAACTACACCACCGGCTTCGCCAATGACTTCGATTTCCGGACAGTAGTCCATTAAGTCTTTCTTCAAAGCGATGCGTGCATTCTCTGCGTCGTCAATAATAATGGCTGTTTTTGAACTCATATTGCGAATATCTTTGTCAAATGTAAGCAAGTCTTTTGCCAAGTGCGAACGGCTGAGGCATTGTTCAAGAAAGCGCAACACTTTTTAGAATAAGTGCTACCAATCTTTGATATGTGGGAGCAAAATACGCACCCGAGTGCCCTTGGCTTCATCAAAAAAGCTGATTTCAGCACTGCTTTGATCGCCCCGGTTTTCAAGCAAAGCCAAGCGTTCTTTGGTAACTTCAAGTCCGGTACTGCGATGCGTTTTCTGCTGATTTGAACTTATGGCCCTGCCCACACCATCGTCAATAATCTCAATTACAATACCGAATTGGTCTTCTTGAGCTCGAACAATGATGGTTCCTTTGCGCTGCGGCAGTACCCCATGAATGATGGCGTTCTCAACAAAAGGCTGAATTAAAAGTGGAGGTATTCCCACTTGCTCTGCATCGAGTTGAATATCAAATTCGTAGTCGAAAAGCTCGTCGTTGGTGAAACGTTCGAGTTCCAAAAAGCTCTTTAAAGCAGCGAGTTCTTCCTGAAGTGAAATCAAATCTTCCCGAGAATTTTCAAGCACTAGTCGCATCAAACGAGAGAACTTACTTAAATACAAACGGGCGGTTTTTTCGTCTTTTCGAGCAATCAAACCCTGGATGGAATTTAGGGTGTTGAAGATGAAATGAGGGTTCATCTGCAAGCGAAGCGCCTTCTGTTCGAGTTCAATCACATCGCGCTCAAGCTTGATGCGTCGCGACTTCTCTTTGGCTTTCCTTTTTACAGCATTAAGTCTGTTCCAAAACAGCAGAGCAATGAGCAATAAGGTGCCACCAGCGCTGCTCCATTGAAACCAAGATTTCTGCCAAAAGGGAGCAAGGATGTGCAGAACAATGGGCTTAATTTCGGTGCAATGGGCGTTTTTTACGCAAGATTTAAGGTGAAAAAGGTATTTTCCGGGTGCGAGGTTGCTGTAGGTGGCTGAGGTTCTTGTGCTTTGCGGAACCCATTCGTCTTCAAAGCCTTCCAAATACCAAGCATAGCTCAGATCATCAGGGAATTGTTGATGAATGGCCTCAAAATCAAAACTAACGTGGTTCTGAGTGTAAGTGAACACTAAAGTGTCTTTCACTGCACCCCAGTCTTTCACAAAAATGCGCTGTGGAGTGTCGATCAGCGAAGCGTAAAAAAGGTTGACATTACTGATGCGCAAATAAGGAGGGATGGCCACACTGCTCCGTTCACTGGGCACGTGAATGCTTAAGCCGTCCACAGTTCCAAACCATAAACTTCCATCTTTTCCCAACAAACTGGAGTTGGTGCAAGCCTCAATACCCAAGTAGCCCTCATCTGCACCAAAGGTTTCGATGTCAAGCACTGCTCTTGCATCGTCCAAAACAAGCCGATCAACCCCATTTTCTGTACCTACCCAAAGGTTATTGGCATCGTCAAATTGCAAAAAATAGATGTTGTTGGAGCTCAGGTCAAAATCAGCAGATAGGTTTTCAAAGCGTAAGGTGTCTGCGTTGAGGTTCATTCTGCTCAAGCCTTTACTTGCGCTTCCTATCCACAGATAGTTGTAGCTGTCTACCACCAACGAGCGCACGTCTTCTCCTGTGAGCTCAAGGTCTTGATCAAAATTAACGAGACTTCCATCATCCAAAATCACACCTATTCCTTGGCCCATTGTGGCATACCAAATTCGTCCGCTTTCATCGATGCAGAGGTCGTTTACACGATTTTCCGACAATCCAATGGCGGTATTAAAACTCCTGCTTTGAAAGCTGAAATCATCGGCATTAGAAGCAACAAGTTTGGTAATTCCTCCGCCGGCTGTGGCCACATAGAAATAACCTTCTTTGCTTTCTACCACGTCTCTTATCCAATTGCTTCCTAGTCCATCTGCTTGGCCCAACACCACAGTGGTATCTGCACTCATGATGCGCAAGCCTTGTCCTTCAGCACCCACCCAAAGGCGCTCTTGGGAATCTCTAAAAAGGCACTTCACTTTGCTTCCGTTTAAGGTGCTGTCAATGCTGCAAGCTTGAGTTGTCAAATCCATACTCACGAGGCCTTTTGTGGCAACACCAAGCATCATTGAATTTCCCCATTGTTCGATGGCGTAAACTTGTTTCCCCGGCAAGCCGTTGCTTTGGTCGATATGCACGAAGTCTTGACCACTATAACGAGCAACTCCACCGCCGCTTGTTCCAATCCAAATGTTTTTCCAATCGTCCAACAAAAGGCACATTACGGCATCGCTAGGGAGTCCGTTTTTGGTGTTGATGCTGCGCGAATTGCCGTTCTCAAGCACAATTAATCCTTCATTCAAAGTGCAAAACCAGGTACTGCCGTTGGGGTGAAAAAGGCAGTCGAACACCACCTTGGGGTCTGAAAATAAAGGGAAGGGCTTGATCTTTTCTCCATCTAATCGAAACACTCCTTGACCGTAGGTGCAAATCCAAAGTTGATTTTCTTGATCTACCCGAAGGGCATTGACCAATGCTGGAGAGATGGCTCTTCCCAAGCTGTACGGGGTGATTTCACTTCCTTGCACATGGCTCAAACCCTTTTGACTAAGCACCCAATACCCGCCTTTAAGATCAGCACACAAAGCATAAATCGAGGCCCCATCAAACTTACCCAAGGCCTTCCATTGCCCATTTTTTAAAACACCAAGTCCGTTTGTAGTCGATACCAATACCTCATCGCCCACACAAATGGCCGAAAGCACTTCTTGACCCTCTAAGGCTTCAATTAGGGAGAACTCAATTCCATTATAAACGCAAGACGAGCGTTCGCCACCAAAGAAGATTTTACCATCGGGCAAGGGGAGTAGCGTGGTGATGTAGTTGTCAGATAAACCGTCTTTCTTCTTTAAACTGCGAAGCTTCTTCCCATCAAAATAGCTCACTCCGCCGCCGCCAGTGGCCATCCAAATGTACCCGCGCTGGTCTTGAATGAGGTCGTAAACCTGACTCTGACCAAGTCCGTCTTGAACACCAAATACAGTCAAATTGTACTGCTGAGCTCGGCAAGAAATCGCCAGGCCAAGAGAAAGCAAACTCAACAGAAAAAAGCGGATCAAATTATTTTGGATTGGACCTTAAAGCTAGTCGTTCTCCAGCTTTAGGAGTGTAGTTAGGACTAATGTTGTTGTACTTGCAGATTTGCTTGATCTTCACGCCATAACGATGCGAAATGTCCCACAAGCTTTCTCCCTCACTAACGGTGTGATAACTCGTTTTGGCATTTCTTCTTTTTGGCTGAAGGTAAAGCAAGCTGCCTTCTTGAAGAACGTGGTTTTTGTCGAATTCATTGTACTTCCAAAGTTGCCAGGGCATCATGTCGAGCTCTTCTGCGAGTTTTTCAAAATTATCGCCGCTTTTCACAATCACATACTTGATTCGGTTGTCTGAAAGCTTCACTGCTCTTCCGGCCACAAGGCTAACATCATCCAGTTTTCCACTATCGCCTCCTTTGTTCTTACGTCTGTTTTCTTTCTTCGGCTTTTTCTCTTCTTTTTGGGCGATGACTTCCTCTTCTTCAATGTACCTCCAACGCTCAGGTATAGTGCCTTTTTTAATGTGATTTTGACCAATTTTATCGAAACGAGTGAGGTCATTCTCTTCAATAATCTTAATCAATAAACCAGCATACTTGCTGCTGGTGGCGTAACCGCAGGCCTTTAATCCTTTTGCCCAGCCTTTGTAATCGGTAATTTTAAGGGTGAAGAGCGATTCATAACGTTTTCTCAGTAGAAAGTCAGAATGGTCTTCAAAGCTCGAGTGGGCGTCTTTGTAGTGGCGAAAGCACTCGCCCTTTTTATCGTCATCGTGATAAACGCGTTTCCCCTTCCAATCGCTATGGCACTTAATCCCGAAATGATTATTGGCTTTTCTGGCGAGTTCACTGTTCCCATCACCACTCTCCAAAATGCCCTGTGCAAGGGTAATGCTGGCTGGAATTTTATGAATCACCATCTGATAAATGGCTTCTTCTTTCCACATATCGATGTATTCACTCCGCGTGAGTTTATCGTCATCAAGCGCTAAGATTGAAGTCGATGTAAAACAAAGGAATAAGAGTAAAATAAAAGCGTAGCGCATCATGAGGGCATTTACACAAAAATAAACGCAGGATGCCTAGAGAACATTGCTTATCAACTTTCTAATGAACAAGCAGCTGTTAGTCTAATTCATCGAAGTTCACTTCCTTCACCAACTTGCCTTCTTGATCGTAAAAATACCATGAGCTCACTTTATTGCCCGCTCGGTATTGCCCTTGAATATAGATTCCCCCATTGGGGTGAAAAACAACATACTTGCCCACTTCCTGGCCCATGTTGTAGCGTTTTTCACTCCATTGTTGTCCGCTTTCAAACCAACTCTTCCAAGTTCCATCCCGCAATTCACCAACTTGTAGGCCTTGGATTTTTAACTTTCCAGAAGGGTAGTATTCACGAAGGGTATCGGCTTCAGCACCAACACAAAGCACTTCTTTTTTAGCACCGTTCTCATGGTACGACCTTGTTTTGCAATGCGATGAAAGGTTGACGCTTGACGCATCATTACCGGGTTCGGCACAAGCCATCGCGAAGCAGAGGAAAGAAATAAAAAGGTAGTGAAAAGGTCTCATTTTACTCGATTGATGGTGTATTCTACAAGTCCTTCAAGTGAATCTCTTGCCGGACTAGGATCAAAGGTGTAAAGGATATCTAACGCTTGTTGCTTGTAATGGTTCATTTGCTCAACGGCGTAGTTAATGCCATTGCTATTTAACACATAGTTGATCACCTCTTTTACCTTCTTCGGGTTCTCATTGTGTCTCTTGATGATGTTGGTGATCCTACTTTTGTCAGCGCTACTCGCATGTTCAAGCGCGTGAATCAAGGGGAGGGTCATTTTACGCTCTTTGATATCAATGCCAGTTGGTTTTCCAATGTTCTTTCCGCTGCCGTAATCGAAGAGGTCGTCTTTAATTTGAAAGGCGATGCCCACGTTTTCTCCAAAAGCATGCATTTTATCCCTTATTTCTGCACTTTCGTTTGCTGAAGCTGCACCACTAGCGCAACAGGCAGCAATAAGGCTGGCGGTTTTTCGTCTGATGATTTCGAAATAAACAGGCTCAGTAATGTTGAGTTTACGCGCCTTTTCCATCTGGAGAAGTTCGCCTTCACTCATCTCTTGAACGGCGGTAGAAACAATCGACAACAATTGGAATTCACCCTTGCTGATGCTCATTAACAAGCCTTTCGATAAAAGGTAATCGCCCACCAAAACAGCAATCTTGTTTTTCCAAAGCGCATTGATGGAGAAAAAACCCCTTCTCAAATGGGCGTCGTCTACCACATCATCATGCACCAAGGTGGCGGTGTGAAGTAGCTCAATTAAACTAGCAGCGGTGTAACTCGATTCCTTTATTCCTCCACACAATTGGGCAGAAAGAAAAACGAACATCGGCCGCATCTGCTTCCCTTTTCTCTTGATGATGTAATGGGTAATCTTGTCGAGCAAGGGGGTATTGCTCTTCATGGCTTCTTTGAAATGAGCCTCAAACTGAAGCATTTCTTTCGCGATCGGGGCTTTTATGTCGGCTACACTGCGCATGTTCTCGCCAAATTTAATGCTTTGAAGTTCATACAGCGACTAAAGTTGCCCACTTCTGAAAAAAAGACTGAAAAATATATCTTTGCATGCAACAAAACTTACCTATGAAACACCTTTACACTTCCCTCATTTTATTGATGAGTGTATTTGGCTTAAGTGCCCAAGCACAACATTCAGTACAAACTTCTTGCGCTCATGTTCAACACCCAGGTCAAAAATGCCCTGGAATTATGGGTTTACCAACAAGTGTTGACACCTTTGTTCCGCCACCAGCAGCATTTGAAGCCAACGGTGAGAGAGCTGTGGTAATTAACGTGAACTACAACGGTTTCACTCCTCAAGCTCAAACGGCGTTCCAATATGCAGTAGATATTTGGTCTTCTTTGTTGACTTCAACGGTGCCCATCGTTATTGAAGCGACATGGGAAGATATTCCAGGGAACACTTTGGGTTTCGCTAGTGCTAGCAACTACTTCAACAACATCCCGGGAGAAAATGCGAACGTCTTCTTTCCTTCAGCCTTGGCAGATAAGCTTGCAGGCTTTAACCAAGCAGCTGGTCAGCCAGACATTGAATGTTCTTTCGATAGTGGAACCAACTGGTATTTTGGAACAGACGGAAACCCAAGCTTCAACCAATATGATTTTGTTTCTGTGGTGCTCCACGAACTTGGTCATGGATTAGGTGTTGCTGGTTCTGCATTTGTTGATAATGGTCTTGGTTACATAGGTTTTTTCAGCACCTTTTCTCCTGCTACATACGATGTTTATGTTGCCAATGGCGGAGGTACAGCGATCACTAGCTTCACTGATGGTTCAACAACACTAGCCACTCAACTTCAAAGCGATAACTTGTTTTGGACGGGGGCTAATGCGGTGGCAAACAATGCAGGAATCAACCCAAAAATGTTTGCGCCAAACCCTTACCAACCGGGTTCTTCATATTCTCACCTCGACGAAAACACCTACAATGCCGGAAACATTAACTCTTTGATGACCCCCTCAATTGCAAACGGAGAAGCAATCCACGATCCAGGTCCGATCATCATGGGGCTTTTGGAAGACATCGGATGGACCACAGAAACGATAGTTTGCGAAGGAAATGAAGTCTTGTTTAGCATCATTCCTGACTGTTATGGAACAGAAACCACTTGGCAGATTTTTAACGTGAATAACGTACTTGTTGCCTCTGGAGGACCGTACATCGACGATTTCCCAAGTCCTAACGGATTAGCACTTCCGAATAACATCTGTTTGGAAGACGGCTGCTATACCTTTGTTATTAACGATAGCTACGGAGATGGTTTGGCAGGTACTGAATTTGATTGCGATATCAATGGCGATTACTTCATGCTGGATGCCCAAGGAAACTTGCTTTTCGAAATGGCAGCGGCCAACTTTGGCTTTGAAGCAACACATGAGTTTTGTGTAAATAACAGCGTGGATAATTGTGGTCCACTTTCCCTGGCGCTTTCTGAGACGGGTTGTTTTGATACAGGAAATGGCCTTCTTCCAGAAATTGAAATCACCTTTGGAATTGATGGTTTGTGTATCGTAGAAGATATTTGCCTCACCATCAATGGCGGTGTTGAGGAGTGCGTTAACCTTCCTACTTTGGAAACCCCAATAATTATTGGAGATGGAGAAAGTATCTACTTTACAGATGCGGAAATCAACGCAAATTATTCTTTCTACTTCACAACTTCAGACGGAACCGTTTCTAATGAATTTAGCATTACAACAAGCGCTTGCACAACAGGAGATGTTCTTGGATGCACCGACCCCTTGGCGAACAATTACAACCCGGCCGCAACGATCGATAACGGTACTTGTGTTTATGGTTCTTGCTCAGCAAATGCACCAACTCTGGCACAGAACTGCTTTACCGACGAGTTTGGTGACTTGATTCATAGAATTCTTGTAACAGCCAACATTACAGGAGAATGCACAGTATTAGAGGTGTGCTATCAACCTTTTGGAACCACTAACTTAACTTGCTTTGACTTGCCAGCGAACGACATCATCATTGGTAATGGCGAAGGCGTTTTCATTCCAATTGCTGAAGGGGCAGGTACTTATGAAGTCTTCTACACCATCGAAGGAGGTGAATCTTTTTCAGAAATCATCTCAATCGATTGCAACCAAGAGGTTATTGGTTGCGCCAATCCTTTTGCTACAAACTTCAACCCGGGAGCTACTGTTAATGATGAATCTCAATGTATTTATGACGAGTTCATTTGCGATTGCGCAGGAACACAACACACAATCGGGGTATTAACTTGGCTAGGAGACGGTTTCTTTGACGACGGTAGCTTCAACTGGGACGGACAACCTGCAGATTTCAATTGTTCTACTTGGGGCTTTGATTGTGGTGATGGAGGTGTTAACAGCGACCCTAACGGTGTTTGCCAAGGAAACCTTCCTCCTAATAATGGATGCGATGTCAACTCTTGTGCTCCGCTAGCACTTGTGCTTACCCAAGATGATTGTCTTGATCTAGGTCAAGGAAACGGACTCCTACCGGTTATTGGTATCAATTTCGAAATCAATGGTGGATGTCTTGCTGAAGAAATTTGCCTCCAAGTAGATGGTGGTGGTTTCAATTGCACAGTTTTGGCAGATGTTGCCATCGTTGCCGGTGATGGCGACGGAATTGTTCTTAGAGATACACAGCCTGGAAGTACTTATGAGTTTTACTTCACAACAGATGATGGAACAGTATCACCAGTATTTACCTTTGTAAATGGAGATTGTGCAAACGAAGAGCTCATCTGTGATTGCGCCGGAACACAACACTCAATTGGTGTACTAGCTTGGTTGGGAGATACCTATCTAGACGATGGCTCATTCGATTGGAACGGTCAGCCAGTAGATTTCAACTGCTCTACTTGGGGCTTTGATTGTGGTGATGGAGGAGTTAACAACGATCCAAACGGCGTTTGCCTCGGAAACCTCCCTCCAAACAACGGTTGCGTGAACGAAGTGCTTGGTTGCACAGATCCTACTGCTTCGAACTATAACCCAGCGGCAACCCTTAGTGATGGTTCTTGTGTGTATGGTGTTATTGGTTGCACAGATCCAACAGCAGTCAACTATAATCCAGCAGCTACTATCGACGATGGTTCTTGTCAGTTCGTAACAGAAGGCTGCACAAATGCTAGCGCCTGCAACTACAACCCAGATGCAGATGTAAACGACGGTTCATGCGAGTTCGAATCATGCGCGGGATGTACTAACCCAAATGCGTGTAATTTCGACCCAAATGCAACAATCAGCAACGGCTCTTGTGAGTTCGTTTCTTGTGCAGGTTGTATTAACCCAAATGCGTGTAATTTCGACCCAACAGCTACAATTTCTGATGGCTCTTGTGAGTTCGATTCTTGCGCAGGATGTACAAATCCAAACGCTTGTAACTACGATGTAACAGCTACTATCGATAACGGTTCTTGTGAATTCCAAAGCTGCGCGGGCTGTACTGATCCAAATGCAATTAACTTCGATCCATCAGCAACCATTGATGATGGATCTTGTGAATATGACGGCATCCCTGGATGTACTGATGAAGGCGCTTGTAACTATAACCCAAATGCAACGGTAGATAACAACTCTTGTGAGTATGAATCTTGCGCAGGTTGCACAGATCCTGAAGCATGCAACTACGATGCAAGTGCAACAATCGACGATTTCTCTTGTGAGTATGAGTCGTGTGCTGGATGTACAGACATCGAAGCCTGTAATTATGATGCTACAGCAACAATCGACGACGGTTCTTGCGAATTTGACTCATGTGCGGGATGTACAGATCCAGATGCAAACAACTACGATCCTACTGCAACTATCGATGACGGTTCTTGTGAGTACGACTGTGTACCACTTACCGTGAGCTACGACCTTATTGGCTGTAACGATGGCTCTGGGACATTCTACGTTCAAATGAACGTGAGCGACCTTGGAACAGGAGCCCCTTACATCGCCAACAATAACACAAATGGTGAACAAGTAACCATCAATTCAACAGGAAATACCCTTTACGGACCATTTGACCTTGAAGCAGATGTGATCATTACCATTCTTTCTCAATCAATTGCAAATTGCTTTACCACCTCTCCAATCTTGGCTTGTCCTGTTGGAATTGAGGAGCAAGATGCTTGGACATGGACAGCATATCCTAACCCAGCAGATCAATTGGTGAATATCATTCTTGCAAATCAACAACAAGAGGTGCAATTAGATATCCTAGACTTGTCTGGAAGATTGATTGAAAGTAGAACAGTTAATGCAAACACAGAAAGCATCATGCTTTCAACAGCAAACTGGGCGAATGGAGTTTACCAAATTAGGTTGACAAACAATCAAACAGTGGCTACAAAACGTTTGGTGATTCAACACTAAACGAAAACATACACATTGATTCAAAGAAGGCCTTCGAAAGAGGGCCTTCTTTTTTTTGCTTACACCGTAAAAGAACAAATCCTACATCAGCACAAGTAAAACAACCGACTTTAGAAAGAAGTACTTCCAATAGTTTCGCTTTGTAAATGATTTGACATGAAACAAAACGATTCAACCATGAAGAACTTTAATCTATCCAAGGAAGCATTGCCTTGGTCTTGTTCTGAAATGTTCACTATCCTATTTTTGGTGATCTTTGGATTACAAGCAAACGCACAAACGGCTGTGTTAGGCGATCAACAAACCCAAATAGGAGGATGTCCACTAGATAATGAAGTGCATTTTGACCTGGCCTGGGATGAGAGCTTCGGCTTAGGCGGAGCATTGTATTGGACCATCACTTTGATCGGAGAGAGTGAACCCGAGTATACTGGTCAATATGGTTACTACACCTATGGAGTTCCAGACTATACCCAAGACTTTGCACAAGCATATTGCCTTAATGAAGGCTGCTACAATGTGGCTTTCTCAGAAGCTGGATTCGGAGGGGTAATTGGTGCTTCGGCACCATTAATCATTACAGATGGAAACGGTGTCAATATCGTTGAACTCCTTATCGGTGATCTCGATGACTATTCGTTTCAGTTCTGTATTGGTGAAGTGTCTGGCTGCACAGATCCTGCAGCGTGTAATTACAACGCCTTGGCTGAAATTAGCGAAAACGACTTGTGCGAATACGAGGCTGTTCTCAATATGAATGTAGACAATATCAGTAATCAAACCAGTTCTCCTGTACAAGTGAGATTTTCATATCTCCAAGGCGGGGGCTTTATTGATGAGGTGTTTATGAGCACTGATGCCAATGGAAGCTACCCCGTGTGTATTTTAAATGGTTGCTACCGGTTTAAAATTGTTTCCAACGGAGCAAATAGCGGATTTGAAGCTACCATTACGATGAATGGAGAAACAACACCAGTAACATACAACGATCAATACATCTCCTTTGGAGAAGGCAACTGCATCACAGGATGCACAATCCCAGATGCATGCAGCTATAATCCAGATGCGAATATTTCTGATTTCAATGCTTGTGTTTTTGTAACACCAGGCTATGATTGCGATGGAAATTGCCTTACTGATCCACTTGCAGCAAGCACACTCGAATCATTTAGCCCATTTGAATTCAGCATAGCAGATTGTGAAAGCTTTAACCCCACTTCTAGCTTAAGCATTGCAGGCTTTTATGAAAACGAAACCTTTGATATTCTAGAAGGTGATAACGGCCTTTATAGCCCTACAGGTGAAACGGGCACTTACTCAATAGAAAATTCTTGCTTGCTCAATTTCCAAGGAACTCAGTAGGGTTTTGATGCAAATAGCAATTCACTACTGTCCCTGGAGCCAGAACCATTTGAAGTGTATTACTACGGCGCAACTTGCAGTATTGGTTTGGCTTTGGATGTGGTAACCCCAGGCTGCACAGACGAAACAGCCGGCAACTTCGACCCAGAAGCTACTTTAGATAACGACGCTTGTGAATACCTCTCGTGCTCGTGCGGAACAGCTGTTATGGACATGGAAGTAGAAATGAACTGCGTCGACCTCGAAACAGGAGAATTGGTCTTTGATAATTTCGGCTATGGCTGCGAGTACCCAAGTGATTTTAATATCGCTTGGAATGGTAATTTTGATGTCGGATACCTTATCCCCAGTTCAGGAGCAGAAGCAGCTTATGTTGACCTCCCATTTTGTGAAATCACTTATCAAGATGCGCTAGCAGCAAACTACGTCTCTGATTACGGTCTTGCAGATGTTTATGGTCTCGTTCCAGGAAACACATTTATCGTTCACACTGAGGACGGAAATTATTACGCAGTTGGTGATATCCAAGAAACAGATATTCAACCAACTAACATTTCACTCGATTTCGCATTTAGACTGATTGAGCCAGATGCTGTAGGCTGTATGGACGAAACAGCTTGCAATTACGACCCTGCAGCCGTGAACGATAACGGTACATGCGAGTTCTTATCATGTGCAGGCTGCACCATTGAAATCGCTTGTAACTACAACCCTAACGCCTCCATTGCAGACTACGAATCCTGTGAATTTGTCTCTTGCCGTGGTTGTACCTATTCAGATGCAGAAAACTATAATGCTAGTGCAACTATCGACAATGGCTCATGCACCTACGCAGCTTGTGTCACATGTATGGGCGATTTCAATAGCGACGGATTTATCAATTCTGGAGATCTTGTGGTATTCCTTGGTATCTATGGAGGAACTTGCGAATAATCTTGGTATATATGAAAGCCTGATATTTAAAAAGGAGTGTATTTAATGCACTCCTTTTTTTTGCTTCGCGATGCAAGACTGAACAAGGAACAATTCTCATCCACACGAAATCCGTACTTTTGCCAAAATCTTTTGCATGATTCTATCCATGACCGGCTACGGAAAAGCCGAAGGTACCATCGGAACCCGAAAATTTACCATCGAACTTCGCTCTTTAAACAGCAAGCAGTTCGACCTGAATGTGCGCATGCCGAGCATGTTCAAAGAGAAAGAAATGGCCCTAAGAACCTTTCTGTCTCAAGAAGTTGGTCGAGGAAAATCAGACCTGACTATCTTCTACGAAGCATCAGCAGAAGAAAAGAAAATCTCGGTAAATAAACCCTTGATGATCTCTTATCAGAAGGACTTTGAAGAAGTGGCGAAAGCTTTCGGACAAGAAAATCCAGATTACCTGAGCGCGGTAATGCGCATCCCAGATGTTCTTCGCCCAGAAAAAGAAGAATTGAACGAGGATGAATGGAGCCAAATCATGACTCTAGTGAAAACCGCTCTAGCAGGATTCAAAGGCTATAGAACGCAAGAGGGTGAAATACTCTATCACGACTTTAAAGCCAGAATCAACACCATCTTGCAGCTTCAAATAGAACTCGGTCCGCTCATCGATGCGCGCGTCCAACGAACGAAAGATCGCATCAAAAACAACCTCAGCGAATGGATCGAAGCCGATAAAATTGATACCAATCGTTTCGAGCAGGAAATGATCTACTACCTCGAGAAAATGGACGTCACCGAAGAATTGGTGCGATTAAAAGGAAACTGCGATTACTTCCTTGAGATATTGGAAGATGAAGAGATGCAAGGGAAAAAGTTGGGCTTTATTTCACAAGAAATTGGTAGAGAAATCAATACCCTCGGATCAAAAGCTAACGATGCGGAAATGCAACGCAGCGTGGTGCAAATGAAAGACGAATTGGAAAAAATCAAAGAGCAAATTCTCAATGTCCTCTAACACCCCTTTTCAAGGCAAATGCATTATCTTCTCAGCACCTTCAGGAGCTGGGAAAACCACCATCGTTCGTTCGCTTTTAGATCGAGATATGGGCCTGGAGTTTTCCATTTCAGCTACAAGCAGAGCACCAAGATCTATCGAGCGTGAAGGCAAAGATTATCACTACTTAAGTGTAGAAGAGTTTAAAGCCAAAGTTCAAGCAGAAGAGTTTGTAGAGTGGGAAGAGGTTTATGAGAATCAATTCTATGGCACGCTCAAATCTGAAATAGAACGCATTTGGAAAGCAGGAAAACACGTTATTTTCGATGTGGATGTAGACGGAGGGCTTAGTTTAAAGCAGTTCTTTGGCGAACAAGCACTGGCTATCTTTGTTCAAGCTCCAAGTATCAATCACCTAAAAAAACGCTTGGAAGGAAGAAGTACGGAAACTCCAGAAAGCATTGAACGAAGAATAGGAAAAGCGGCTTACGAGCTCGCTCAAGCACCGAAATTTGATAAGATACTCGTCAACGATAACTTGGAAAAAGCAAAAGAAGATGCTTTTAATATGGTAAGTGAATTTTTAGCAATTTGAAAAAAATCGGACTCTATTTCGGCACCTTTAACCCGGTGCATATCGGTCACCTCGTGATTGCTAATTTCATGGCCAACCATACGGATTTGGAAGAAGTATGGATGGTAGTCACGCCGCACAATCCACTTAAAAATAGAGCCGAACTCCTGCCAGACGAACACCGCCTACAAATGGTTCGCTTGGCCATAGTTGACAATCCAAAAGTATGGGCAAGTGATGTGGAGTTTGATTTGCCACAGCCTAATTTCACAACCAACACCCTCGATCACCTAGTAAAAGAACATTCCGATTGTGAATTCACACTCATAATGGGTGAAGACAATCTGAGGAGTCTGGATAAATGGAAAGACCACAAACGCATTCTTGAGCACTTCGATATTCTCGTTTATCCAAGGTCGCAAACAGAAGGAGAAACACGTTTAGACCCTGTAAATGGTCTTGATTTTTCTAGAGTGAAGATTTGCGACGCTCCCATGATTAAGATCTCCTCTACCTTCTTGCGCAATTCAATTCAGAATCAAAAAGATGTTCGCTATTTGATCCCAGATAAGGTGATTAATTACATTAGCAATAACTATTTATACGAGAACAGGGAAGAGCATTAGAGCGTTCAAGAAAGGAAGCTCCCACTTAAACACACCTGGCCCTAGCGGGCCCCACCCTAGCCCCCCACCCCCACTCACCTAACCAGCAAGACCAAGGTAGAACGGACCTCCGAAAATAAAAAGAAGTTCAAGCCCCTTTTTGTGAATGAACACCCTCAGTTTGTAAACAAGCAATTCCCACACTCACCACACCCGCTCGCTGACTGAGCGGAGTCGAAGTCAGCCGAAGTTCAACCATGCCAAAGTCGATACTCCACCATCTCAAATCACCTCGAAAAAGCACAATGGTTTTCAGAAAATAATTTTTTGGCACGCTGTTTGAATTAAGCCTATCAAACATTAAAAATTTAGGCCATGAAAGAGTTAAAAAACAAATACTTCGCTTTAAAAGATCAAGCAATCCTTCTCATGAAGCACGGCAAAGTAAACGCTTACTTGGCCAAACTACAGGAGGTAAATGATTTGAAACTTCAAATGATTCAAATTGCCGCAAATCAATAAAAATCATCCTTTTCAGGATTCAAGATTAGAGTTAAATTTCACAAAGTGCCCCATCTTAAAGGTGAGGCACTTTTTTTATGTGTAACTTTTAAATCAACGAGTGCGTCTTACATTCAATAAACCAAAACATGACTGTCGGCCAGTACAATACATGTGTGGAGCAATTCTCCGATAACTTGTACCGTTTCATCCTCAAAAACTTGAGGAACGAGGAGCAGGCGAAGGATGTGGTGCAAGATGCCTTCACCAAAATGTGGCTCAAAGTGGAGGAGGTAAGCTTCGAAAAAGCCAAGTCATACCTCTTTACTACGGGTTACAGAACCATGATCGATTTTATTCGACGAGAGAAGAAAAGAGGCGATATTGAGCATGCCGATTTGAATAAATTGGCCCACACAAATCACTACTCGGATCTTCAAGAAATACTCGATGAGGCCATTAAAAAACTACCAGAATCGCAGCAACATGTGATCATGCTTCGCGATTATGAAGGTTACAGTTATGAAGAAATAGGTGAAATTACAGGATTGAATGAGGCTCAAGTGAAGGTATATATCTACCGAGCGAGAGTGGCTTTGAAAAAATATCTTGTGAAAATTGAATACTTGATATGAAAATCAACAAGGATAATTATGAAGCGTATTTGCTCGACCTCTATGAGGGAACTTGCTCTGCTGAGGATGAGGCCTTGTTGCGTCAATTCATTCAAGATCATCCGGAGTTAAATATTGAATTTGAGTTCTACTTACCCCTCATTAGTCCAGATTCTGAAGCTTTCGCGCACAAATTAAGCCTCCACAGAAGTAGCGCCAATCCAGACCTGTCAATCCAAGAACTGATTATTGCTGTTCTTGAGGGTGATGCTTCAAAAGAAGAGCGCATTGAACTAAATAAGCTATGCAAGCAAAACCCCTCCGTAGCAAGAGAAAAAGCTCATCTCGAAAGATGCTATCTTAATGTGGAAGTAGTTCAATTTGCTTCTAAAGAAACATTGAGAGATACTTTGGATGATGAGCTAACAAATGAGGAAACAAACTGGGCAGCAAACCACGAGGGAGATAGTCATAACCTGGCAATTGATCGAAAATACATTCTTGGAGTTCCAAAAGTGACTTATGCTCACAAAGCGGATCTTAAGAAAAGAGAAAAGGTAGTGGCCATGTGGTGGTATTCGGCTGCTGCGGTTGCCGCCATGTTCATTTTTGCTGTGGTCATCTTTCAAAATAATCCGGAATCAATTTCTGCTAGAGCTTTAGCCAATATAGAGACGAAGAAGAGCTTAGATTTACCAATCACGAGCACTCCAATACAAACAACGTTTCCTGCTCAGGACCTATTTCAAGGCACAGGTCTGAGAGCAGAAGAAAAGGCGCCAAAACAAGCCTTGGCAAACAATGGAATTATCCCAAGAGTTCGAATAGATGCCCCTGCAATGATGTCGAGTAAGGCTGCAAAATTAGTATTTGATCAAGATGATGTTAGCCCTAATATCGTTCTAGTTGCTCAAGACCTTCCTAAAGAAAGTGTACCAACGAACATCCCAGATAATGCCCTAGCTGCGAATGATGATACCAAGGGCTCTTCTGGATTCATTAATCTAAAGGAGTTTCTCGGAATTAAATTAAAGGAACGATTGGAGCTACCAAAAAATTCGTCAACTAATAAGACGGTGTTGGCGCTGGCAACCCAAGCAAGACAGAGTTTGAACAAGTCAACACGTGATCAAACGCCACTGCTAAAGAATAAGAAAACAGATAATAGCAAGGCAATTAGCCTTCAGATTGGTCGCTTTTCTTACGAGAGGAATTGATGAAGTGACTTCTTTTTCTGGGTGAAGAAGGGTCTGGGCGCAAGAGGCATTGCTGCTTGGTAAATGCGCTGAGGTTTCTTAGAAACCCGAGAGAATCCCGTTTGAAGCGATCGAGAGAGTTCATAAGTATTGGTTTTCAGTTACTTAAATAGCTGAAATTCATATTTATAAACCTACTACAATCAAGTATTATTAAAGAAATTCATGGTTCGCTCAAGACCGATACTAGCGTAACTCTGAATCGCAAGAACTGATCTTTCAAGGCGTTCAGTGAGCTTATGCTGCTCTTCTTCATTCCATTTTCCAAGTACAAAGTCAACTTGGCGTCCTTTGGAAAAATCGTTTCCAACTCCAAAACGGAAGCGATGGTACTTGTTCGTTCCGAGACGAGTTTGAATGTCTTTTAGGCCATTGTGTCCTCCATCACTACCTCTCGGTTTTATCCGAATGGTTCCAAACGGAAGAGCAATGTCGTCAGTGATGATGAGCAGGTGTTCGAGATTAATTTTTTCTTGTTGCATCCAATACATCACAGCTTTACCGCTGAGGTTCATGTAGGTATTGGGTTTCAGCAACAAAAGGGTCCTCCCTTTATGTTTAAGAGTGGCCATTTCCCCATGTTTAACAGGGCTAAAAATAGTGTTGGACGCCACCAGGGCGTCCAACACATCAAATCCAATGTTGTGTCTGGTATGGGCATACTCACTACCCGGATTTCCTAAGCCGACGATGAGGTATTTCATACAGACAAACTAAATAAATTATTTTTTGCCTTTTTCTGCTTCTGCAGCAGCGGCAGCAGCAGCCATCGCAGCACGAGTACGCTTAACGTCAACTACAACAGCGTTTTCAGCAGCAAGAATCTCACATCCTTCAATGCTCAAATCCTTCACACGTGCAGCATCACCAATTTTCAAGTTGGTAATATCAGCTACAATTGCTTCTGGAAGGTCATTAGGCAATCCGCGAACTTTCAAGCTACGGTAGCTAATCGCTAAACGACCACCATTACGAACACCAATTGAGTTTCCACTTGTTCTTACAGGAAGCTCTACGGTTACTGGTTTATCATCAAACAATTGGAGCATGTCCATGTGCTGAATCTTGTCATTCACTGGGTGAAATTGCATATCCTTAATAATGGTAGGATAAGTCTTCCCATTAACTTCGAAATCGAATCGGTAAGCATCTGGTGTGTAAACCAGTTTCTCCAATGCAATGTTATCCACGTGAAAGTGAATTTGCTCCTCTCCTCCATAAAGAACTCCTGGTACGCGACCGTTCTTTCTTAGAGTATCGGCATCTTTTTTCCCTACGTTCTCACGGAGAGAACCGCTCAATGATGCTGTTTTCATGATTATATATTTATGAAATTAAAAATTGCGAACTAATCGATTCGTTGTTCACCAAACACTTCAAAACTCGAGAGAACATCTCATGTGTTTCGATAACACGAATCTTATCTTTTGGCTTTCCATCTTTCAATGGAATGCTATCACTTACAATTAACTCACTCAAAACAGAATCTTGAATGCGTTCGTATGCTGGTCCACTTAACACGGCATGGGTGCACACTGCGCGAACACTGCGTGCTCCATGATCCATCATCATTTCAGCAGCCTTCGTTAGTGTACCAGCGGTATCACACATGTCGTCAATTAAAATAACGTCTTTTCCTTTCACATCACCAATTACGGTCATGCTGTCCACCTGATTGGCTACTTTTCTTTGCTTATAGCAGATAGCAAGATCTACTTGTAAGAACTTGGCGTAAGCGTTTGCCCTCTTCGTACCACCAGTATCAGGTGTTGCAATCACCATGTTTGGCAAATCGAGTTTCTGAAGGGTAGGAAGAAAGATGGTTGAAGCAAATAAATGATCTACAGGAACTTCAAAGAAGCCTTGAATCTGATCTGCGTGTAAATCCATTGTAATCACTCGGTCAACGCCTGCTGCAGTGAGCAAGTTGGCTACCAACTTCGCTCCAATTGCAACACGTGGCTTATCTTTTCTGTCTTGACGAGCAAAACCGAAATAAGGTAAGACCGCTACAATTCGTTTAGCAGATGCTCGTTTAGCAGCATCAACCAACAACAACAATTCGAATAAATTATCTGTAGGAGGAAATGTTGATTGTACAATCACAACGTCTTTTCCACGAACTGTTTCTTCTATCGAAGGCTGAATTTCCCCATCACTAAAACGCTGAAGATTTACTTCTCCAAGCTCAACGCCATATTCGTGGGCGATGCGCTCTGCAATCTCTCGAGATGCAGAACCTGCGAAAATCTTCAAATTATCGTTCATGCGACAAGTTATGACAAGGTTTAAAATGGGGGTGCAAAGATAGGTCGTTCTAGTCGTAAATTCAAACAACTGAAGGTCAGAATCTAAAAGCGCTTAAAAAAAAGGCCTGAACACTGAAAACTAGGCGAATAATTGGCTTATATTTGTGTTTCTGAGATATCGTAAACACCAAGTATTTGCAAGGTGTGATGGCCCAAACGAGGGTAAAATCAAATGCGTTTCCCGACGCATTCGGTTATCTGATTAGTTAGTGAGAGTCAAAACTTCGGTTTTGACTCTTTTTTTGCAAAAAAAAACACCCGTTCGTTTACAGGTGTTTTTCAGTTTGTTTCGAAATAGGTCCCAAAATACCAAAGTGTTTTGTCGCCCAATTAACCTAAATAATCATGAGACAGTTAGAAAAAAGCTGTCCGACTAACTCAAGTCAAATGTAAATAGAAGCCTTGGTTAGGCTTGTTAAAATGAGGTTAACACTTGTTAAAAAAAGTCAAGCTTCACGGGCATCAGCGAAGAGAACACTTACCTTTGAATACCTGACGAGATAGAACGTCTTTTTAAGCACGTGAATAAAAAATTCATTCAACTTCTTGTGGTGATGATCACCACGGCCTTTGTGGGACTGATTGTGATTCAAATCTATTGGATTAACAACAGTATTCTCTTGCGTCAACAAGAGTTCAATAGCAATATCCGAAAGGCGATGGATGCCGTTGTGAGAAAACTCGAAAGAGATGCAGCACTCCAAACAGGCGGTTTTGTGGCTTCGGGTCCAGGCCTGAGCATCGATTTGGATAAGGACTCCCTCACCTTGAAGTTGGCTTCCCCAAGCGACGAAAATGAACGAAAATTGGGTCTGCCCAAAAAAGCGGCCAGTGGCGAAAGCAGCGATTCACTTTTAGCTGAAGCATTGGGAGATTATGGAATTGAAACAAGTGAGATTTTAGAACAAAGCGGATTCATGTCAGATCTCCTCGATGGTTTGGTGTCCATCGATATCTATACAGATGTTACCGAAATATCTCCCCTTTATTTAGATACACTCATCACCCATGAACTTCGGCAACGAGGCGTCAATGCAAAACATCATTTTGGAGTTTTCAATAAATACCATCATCCCGAAATACTTCAAGAGAAATCCGTAGAATTTCAACAGATGTTTTTTACGGATGGCTACAAAGCACAGCTGTTCCCCAATGATCCGGTTCGAGACCCGACCTTCTTGTATCTTCATTTCCCCCATCAACGACGTTACCTGCTTCGAACGATGTCGGTGATGCTAGCCATCTCTGCAGTCTTAATTTTGGTGATCATGTTTGCGTTTTCATATACCATTAACACCATTTTGCAACAAAAGAAGGTGAGTGAAATTAAAAACGACTTCATCAATAACATGACGCATGAGTTAAAAACGCCCATTTCAACAATTTCATTGGCCTGTGAAGCTTTGGCCGATCCAGATATGAGGCAAAGCGAGCAACAATTGAGCACTTTTGTGGGGATGATTCGGGATGAAAATAAACGACTTGCTGTATTGGTTGAAAACGTACTCCGATCGGCCATTTTAGATCGGGGCGATATGGAACTCCGTCTTGAGCAAATCAATATGCATGAGCTGATTCAAAACGTCATCAAAAACATCAATATTCAAATTAAAAACCGAGGCGGAACAATTACCACTCGTTTGAATGCCGAGAACCCCGTTATCGAGGGAGATCCAGTTCACCTGACGAACTTGGTTTATAACCTCATTGATAACGCCATTAAGTATTCGTTGGACGAGCCAGAAATTACAATCGTTTCGAAAAACACCAAGCAGGGAATCCAAATTGCGTTTGGCGATAAAGGCATTGGCATCAGCAGAGAAAACCAGAAAAAGATTTTTGATAAATTATATCGTGTGCCAACTGGTAACATTCATAATGTGAAAGGTTTCGGTTTAGGATTGAGCTATGTTAGCGTAATCTTAGAAAAGCACAATGGTAAAATTTCGGTGGAGAGTGAACCTAAAAAAGGATCTACCTTCTTCATCATAATTCCAGAGAAACATGAAAAAAACGACTAAGATTTTACTTTGTGAAGACGACCCAAATTTGGGCGCTTTGTTGAAGGAATACCTCAACGCAAAAGGATTTGAAACTACACTAGCTGTTGACGGTGTTGAAGGAATGAAAATCTACAAGCGACAAAGCATCGATTTTTTGATTTTAGATGTGATGATGCCAAATAAAGACGGCTTCACCCTAGCTCAAGAAATTAGAGAAATCGACAGGCACACGCCTATATTGTTCCTCACTGCAAAAAGCATGAAGGAAGATACGCTCAATGGATTTAAAATTGGTGCTGATGATTACATGACCAAGCCGTTCTCAATGGAAGAACTTCTCGCACGGATTAACGCCATTATTAGAAGAGCTTCAGTGCTTCCACAAGAAGGCGAAGAGGTTGGACTTGCTAAGGTTGGAGTTTTCGAATTTGACTACAACAAGCAGCGCCTCAGTTTTAATGGCGAAGAAACCAAACTCACAACAAAAGAAAACGAGTTGCTCCACCTGCTAGTGAAACATAAAAATGGCGTTTTAGAAAGAGATTTTGCTCTAAAAGAAATTTGGGGCGATGATAATTACTTCAATGGACGAAGCATGGATGTTTATATCGCAAAACTTCGCAAGCACCTGAAACAAGACGAAAAGGTGGAGATCATCAACGTACATGGACGAGGTTTCAAACTTCTTGATTCCTAGTTTTAGAGCTGTGTTTAATGGGGTCACTTTTGTTTAACATTTTTTAATCGTGGCACCATCCTTGTGTTTTTTCAGGTGTAATCATTTAACTCATTATATCATGGAAAAAAGAAAAACACAAGGGGCAGATCTTGAGCGCAGACGCATGATCTTCCTTCAATTGGGATTCATTATTGCGCTTTCAGCAACATTGATCGCTTTTGAATACACTACCTTCCAAAGTCAGAACCTTACTGCATCTGCAGGAAGATTTACAGAAGACTTTTTGGTAGAAGAGGCACTGGTTTATATTCCAGAAGCTCCTGCTAAGCCAAAGGTGGCCTCGAAGCCAATCCCTGTTAATCAATTCAAATTGGTTGACGACACGCCGGATGTATTCGGTGATGAAAAAAAGGAGCTGCCCGCCATTGATGACACTTTCAATATGGATGATTTTGGTGGACAAGACGTAGTGGATGATGATTTGGACCTGGAAGGACCAGCGATTCGCGTGGAAATCATGCCTTACTTTATCGATTGCGAAAATGTATTAGATCGCGATGAACAAGAGCTTTGTACCAATCAAAAGATTATCTCAGAGGTGAGCAGAATTGCGCGTTACCCAGCGCACCTTCAAGGCACTGGTATTGAAGGTACAGTATATGTTTCGTTTGTGGTTGATGAAGCCGGAAAAGTAACAAAAGCAAAGGTGGAACGCGGTGTACACAAAGCCCTGGACAAAGAGGCCTTGAAAGCTGTAAATGCTCTTCCTCGATTTGAAGCAGGTGTTCAACAAGGCAAAAAAGTGAAGGTTATTTACAACATTCCAGTTCGCTTTATCGTGAAGTAAAGCGGGTCAAAATACTTTTAAAAAAGCCAAGTACAATTATGTGCTTGGCTTTTTTATTGTTTAATATCCTTTGAGTACATTCGTGAAATACCTTAAAAAGGAGAAAAATGGCTTCAGAAGGAATAAATGTTCGTTTGGCGGAAAACATCTACAAGCTAAGAGAGTTAAAAGGGTTTTCCCGAGAAGAGATGTCTGAAAAGCTGGGCATGAGCTTGAGCGGTTACGGTAAAATAGAGCGAGGTGAAGTAGATGTGAGGGTGTCGAGAATTGAGCAAATTGCAGAAGCCCTTGGGGTAGAAGTTTCTGAATTGTTTCAATTTGAGGCAGGGCAAGTCTTCAATATCATCAACAACAAATTCGTTCAAGCCACCGGCGGAAAGGCGGATCACATGAATTTTAGTGATGGGGAGATGGCGCAGCAGTTTATTGATTATTTGAAACAGGAAATTGCCCTTTTACGACAAAATAAATGATCAATCTTGCTTATCTGAACCAAAGGATGATTAGTCCGTCTTCCCCATCTGGGGAATTACCACCATTTACGGTAGGTCCAAGAGCTACTAATGGGGATGGGGTTGGCCATGATAGAATAGTTGTAGATGAAAGGTAGGAGCGTTGTGGTGGAGCAATACTAGGAGGGTAATTGAATATTTGAGCGCTGGTACCAACTTGCCCAGGGGTTACGGCATTATTGATTAATCGTCCTCCTTCTCCTCCTTCACCACCGTTGGCAGTTATTGTTTCAAATGTGGAAACCCCTCCGTTTCCTCCATCAGGTCCTGAGGCATTCCCTGAACTAACGAGCAGCAGTCCATTATTACCATTCCCACCCGATCCAACTATGACATCGTATGTCTGGCCTGGATTGACTTCCACAAAACCGCCATTGTAGCCGCCATCGCCACCCCCGCCGCCATTAGCGGTGCCGGTGAAACCTTGCCAGCGAATGGACTTTCCACCACCACCAGCTCCTCCGTAGGCTTCTACAAAAACACTGTCTACTCCTGTAGGGCATGACCATGTTCCGCTTTCACCAAATACTACGTAGCGGTATCCTCCTGCTATATTGTGAGGTGTGTTAGTAAAATAATTGGACAGTGTTTCGTCTGAGATAACATTGCCTGCATTAATTGTCTGATTATTGTCAAGCGTTAATATTAAAGAATCGTTGACAATTGAAACATCTGTAACACTGATCCCTTGGGGCCCTTGCGGACCGATTGGCCCAGTTTCACCTTGAATACCTTGAGGACCTTGTTCACCTGTTGGTCCTTGTGGGCCCATTGGACCTGTCTCTCCTTGGATGCCTTGGGGACCTTGTTCACCTGCTGGTCCTTGCGGTCCTATTGGGCCTGTCTCTCCTTGGGGACCTTGTTCACCTGTTGGTCCTTGCGGACCTATTGGGCCTGTCTCTCCTTGGGGACCTTGTTCACCTGTTGGTCCTTGCTCACCTTGAGGCCCTTGTGGACCGATTGGCCCTGTTTCACCTTGAATACCTTGGGGTCCTTGTTCACCTGTTGGTCCTTGCGGACCCATTGGACCTGTGTCTCCTTGAATACCCTGGGGACCAGGAATGCTGCTTCCGGAAGTCTCTGCATAGAGT
>Ga0209652_1000533_pt1 | contig 32352 bp, 25 predicted proteins | sample SaaInl74LU_5_DNA_FD_184641 | JGI IMG/M metagenome (GOLD analysis project Ga0209652, IMG submission 184641) | Marine microbial communities from expanding oxygen minimum zones in the Saanich Inlet - ESP_74LU_5_DNA (SPAdes) (version 2) | ecosystem: Environmental > Aquatic > Marine > Intertidal zone... | reverse complement strand
CAGACCAAAAATGCAGCACGTCTTAATCATCGATCCCTTGTTTTTCGTTTTCTTGAGCCCCTCTCCTTGCCTCGGAAACCATTCAATACAAACATGGGCATGACTTAGACGAGATTATTGGCATGCGTTTGTAATTGCATTATGACAGTTTAGGATAGAGGAAGATGCATGTTACGGAATGCATCTTGTAGAGATAGTATGATACTGGATTACTTGGACCGCTGTAAGATTACTGCATAAAGAAGACATGGGACGTGGGACCAGACCAAAACGAAGTAGGAAATTAGTAGGTGCATACTCCGCCCTTTTCAAACATACATCATTCCCTGGTTTTTCGTTTTCTTGAGCCCCTCTCCTTGCCTCGGAAACCATTCAATACAAGCATGGGCATGGCACGGACAAACTTGTACATTGCTGAGCACTCCATACTACCAAGTTCCTCTGTTGTTAATTTTTCTATAGCCATATTGACATGAATAGGGAAGGGGTTCACTTCGACTGCTTCTCGTACTTCAACCAATTCATCCAGGCTCTCCCTTACCATATCAAACCATCTGATTGCTAATGGCAGGCACTTCAAGTTCCACTTGAAAAAGGGCTCCATTTCCAAGTCAGGATGGTGCGTGAGAATCTTTATCATTGCAACATTGACACCATCAAATGCGCACCGGTTCAACTCAAGATAGTTTTCAACAATAGCGGGAGGTCGTTCATGTCCAAGAATTGTACTAACAGTTGTGAGAGTGTGATTGGAAAGATATGTGTTTCTGATGCTGGAGGCATCACACAGGAGCTTGGAGAAAGCAGACCACCCCACTTCTGTGATGAGTGGTGCGGTACGAAAATGAGTAGACTCAATTGAGTCAATATACATAGTCATTGACTCAATCGAGGTGTTACCCACTAACCCATCTGCTAAAGCAATTGCCCCTTCATCCCCAAAGTATACGCCAGCCATTAAAAACTCTTCAAGGCAACAATGTTCTGATTGGAAGAAAGTAGCTAAAGATCTCAACCCTACTGCAGTGATTGAATGATTATAACAGTTGAAGTGCTTCGAGTTTGATGCAGTTAACAAGCTAACTACCAAAGCTTGCAAACCTGCGTCGTCAATGTTGTTGTATGATAGTACAAGCTGCTTCAAGTTTGGAGCTTGCCATCTCTCGAATGTAGTTCCTAATGCAACGCACCCAGGTCTACCAAAATCATTCTCCATTAATTCCAACTCTTCCAGTGAAGCCTGTCTACTCAATGCCGCAGCAATTGCTTCAATCTCCTCATCACCAAGATCATTATCTTGCAATGCCAGTCGCTGCAATGAGTTACTCTGTCGTTGCTCCAACATCAATGCGAAATGTTGTGCACTTTCATCTTCAGGTTTGACATGCAGCAAATCAAGATTGCGTAGATTATTATTCTCTCTGACGAAAATGCACATGTTGCGGAAACCGACGTCCCGTACATCATGATCAATTATAAGTTCCACGATTGATCGATTACGGCTAATCCCCCGAGTTAAAGCGTCCATTTGCTCATTGTGCAATTCAGCAGGATGGTATGGCAAATCGAAGAGATTCAATTTTGTAAGATGTTCACTTCTTCCAATGTAAAAACCCAACCATCCTAAATCGTCGGTGCCTAATTCATAATCGGTTGTAAATATGGTCTCATCTTCATCATCGCTTTCATCATCGCTGTCGCCTTCCCTTCTCATGTCTACTAAGAGATTGGTTAAGTTAGGATCACCGCGGTGAAACTTTTGAAGAACATCTTTATTCCGCTCCGATGATGTAATTTCATCCAGCTTGATATCTTGCAACCGATCATCATAGTAATTATCGTCTCGCCTATTCATGATTATTTGTCTTAGTTGCCTATTGACTTACTGCCCTCTAAATAATGGCGCAATAATTGGTTAGATCTTCACACCATAGATTGAAAACAAAAACAGCAAACAAGATGCCAAGCCTATATCACGAATTATCGAAAGGTGATGTTTCTAAGAACACATCCGACCAACATGTGATAAATCACTACCTATCATCTCTTAGAGATGTAATATACCATAAAGTAGAACTGAATCTTGCCGAGCCTCTTGGCAGGCTTACCTCATTTGAATTGCATCACAACAACTGCAGCATCACCGCCATACTGAAGTAGCGGGAGCCTCTTGACTCTTTACTTTACTTTAGCAACATAGGTATCTACACGTATGATGTAGGTATGTACATGCCATGCGACATGCGACCGCCGCGCCACTTAAATCGATCCTTTGACCGTACCCGATAAAGCGGTATTCAAGATGCGAACTATTCAACCGACCCGGGTTAACCCGTCTTAGGGATAGAATAAGTGCGAATGTCAAGGAACGTCAAAGAACTCTAATTGAAAGTTCGATCGTACTTATGTCACACTTATTTGTGAAATCCATTCACGACGGTCATTGCCACTCATTACAAAATGACCATGCATCGGAACAAATCTGTTTATGTACCGCCGGCTGTTGTATGAGCACGTGCATCAGCACCCAAGCAAGCTAGCTGCCACAACACTACCCGTCAAAACGGATTTGTTCTTTGTTGTTGTTTCACGAACGAAGAGGAGCAGGCATTTCAACGCCCCTCGCCACACCGTGTGGTGTGTACGACTCCTCTTTACCGACGTTCCATAATCTTGATGGAAATAAACCTATCAATCAACAATAACTAAAATAATAATCATCCACTGACATGACGTTTCTCTCCAAAGGAGCGCTCGCTCTCAGCCTCTGCGTAGCAGCATCCGCCGCCATCCGCACCGCCTCTGCCGCCGGTGACTTCACGGCCTCGGACTCTGACTTCAACGTCCTCTCCGACGAAGAAGCCGTCGATCCCTTCGACCTCTGGGACAGCGGTGCCACCCAGACACTCCTCGTTTCCTACAAGGATGAAGGCGGTCACGACAACGTGGTGGCCCATTCCAAGAAACCAGGGAAGAAGATGAAGGAGCAGAAGGTTGCGTACGGCAAGGCGCAGAAGCTCAAGGGGGCCAAGTCGGAGAAGGCCGACAGCAGCAGCGGTGAGGATGACGGCGGCAGCGACAAGAAGGGGAAGGGCAAGGGCAAGGCCCGCAAGTTGAGGTGGCTCCAAGAAGATGGTGCCCTCACCACCGGCTTCTCTATTCTTGAGCTTGAAACTGATGACCTCGAAGCTGAAATCGCTGCTCTGAGTGAACTCGAAGGTGTGACTGCTGTGGAGAAGGATACCATCATGCACATCGAGTCCATGGAGTATCAACAGAAACTCCGTGGAGGGGGGGGAGTTGCAGATCACATCCGTGAGATCCAAGATGCCATCAGGGCAACAGCTGAACAGTTCCCCGACGATGAGATTGAATTCTCTCCCAATCTCGAGGGCGAGGAAGCAGAACAAGCTCTCCATGGACGCCGTCTTGCTGAGACAACTCCTTATGGCATTAATTTGGTGAATGCATCCCATGTATGGTCTAAGACTGCGCCAGCTGCGGCGGAACCAATCAAGATCTGTGTTGTCGACACAGGCTACGACCTAGGCCATCCCGATCTGCCTAATGATGTGGCACATAATGTCTCTGGGTGGCACCAAGTGAACAGTGATGGCAGCACTCCTTTTGACCTATGGGATGTCGATGGACAGTGAGTTGTTCTATCGCTATCGTATCATTTGTCTCATTCTCATTATGTCTGCACATGATACCCCTAACATCTTTTTGCATCTACTCATTTATATTTATCTCTCTCAGCGGCCACGGCACTCACTGCGCGGGTACGATTGGTGCTATTGGAAACAATGAAATTGGTGTGACTAGTGTTAATCCTGATCCTACAAAATTCCAGTTCTTTGTCGGAAAAGGTCTTTCGAATAGTGGTAGTGGAAGTAATGCGAATGTGGTGAAGGCCGTTGAAGCATGTGTCAATGCTGGTGCAAAGGTCATTTCCATGTCTCTGGGTGGTTCAGGTTACTCTTCTGTGACTGATGCCTTCTACAAGGACCAGTATGATAAGGGTGGTGAGTTAGCATTTACTGTTGTACACCCCTCCTCCTTATCTCACTTAACTAACACAAAATCTCTCTCTCTCCTTCCTTCAGTCCTTGTGATTGCTGCGGCAGGTAACAGTGGACGCGATTCGTGGGGTTACCCTGCTGGATACCCTGCCGTGGTGTCAGTTGGGAGTGTCATGTCGTCACGATCCCTTAGTTCCTTTTCCACTCGGAATGATCAAGTGGAGGTCACAGCACCTGGACACTATGTCCTATCCACCCACAAGAATAATGGCTACACGACTATGTCAGGAACTTCGATGGTGAGATTGCTCCTCTAATTTCTTGGCTATTTTTTGTGTGCCTTTCAATGGTGTTACTTACTAACTTGTACTTCTGTGTATGAATATGAATACAACAGGCTTGTCCTCACGTGGCTGGAGTTGCAGCTCTTCTCTGGACACACTTCCCTCAGTGTACAAACAATCAAATTCGTAATGCGATGATTCAAAGTTCTAGAGAGCCACCTTCGGAGCCAAGGAATACGGCTGGGTGGGATAAATACTACGGTTGGTAAGATTGTTGTCTTCACACAGTTCTCTCATTTTGTCTACAGCGTGGTCGCCCTAACATCTGTTTGCGTCCTCTCATGTATCTCTCAGGGGTATTGTCAATGCTGGTGACGCATATGAGCTTCTCAAACAAGGATGCGAAGTAGCTGGAGGTGCAACCGACCCTCCCGAAGGTTTAGAACTCCATGATTTGGCATTGGGTGGCAAGGATCAGAAGAATGTTGGATGTACCACTAATGCACACTGTGAACAGGGTAACCCTTGTCTTGGAGAATTTGTTTGTAACGCCGGTACTTGTGAGCAAGTCGCGGGCAGTGCCCCTGTTTGCGATGACGGCCTAAAGGTGAGTATCAGGTTCAAACCTTTCGTTGTGTTTACTTTATCGACATCTTGCTCACGCCAACGCTTTTCCCAATTGAATTTCTCAGTGTACGATTGACACGTGTGATCCATCGAAGCCATACGATGTTTTGACAGATCTCTGTGTATTCACTCCTAAACCCTGTGAAGACGGCAACAAGTGCAATGGAATTAGGGATTGTGATGAAGCTACTGGAAATTGCTACGAAAAAGAGCCTGTAGTTGACTGTAACGACGGAAACTTTTGTACCACTGGTAAGTAAGATGTGTATGCAATCTGCTGAGTCATCTTCTACAGTACAGCCTTTTAACTGATCCGTATTCTTTCCCTACATCATAGACACCTGTAATCCCTCCACTGGCGTCTGCTCCAACACTGCTGTGACCTGTAATGACAACAATGCTTGTACATTGAATGATACATGCGATCCTGCGGTGGGCTGCATTTTTGGACAACCCCAGGCGGATTGCTGTGGAAATGCGGAATGTGAAGCTGATGAAACCGAGACGACGTGCCCTTTGGATTGCGGTACTTCCCTCTCAACAGAAGCAGACTGGAGTACAGCTAATAGAGTTGAATTGGTAAGTCGAGTGTGTGTTATGACATGAGTGGCGCACTTGATAGATGCTGTAAATGATTCAATCTCACCACACTTTTTCTTTTGTCCGTATTTTATACTGCCACAGGGGCCAATGTTTGACATCGCAACAAAAGCCAAGAACCTCACCATTGCTGGTTTTGACTTGAACTGCTACGTTCCCGATGGTATTGAGTCAAAGGTTTTCGTCTATTCACTACCAGGTGGTAAGTATGCTGACAATGGAAATTGGTACACAAAGAGTCGGTGGGATAAGGTATTGGAGACAAGTATCAGTTGTAACGGCTTCGGAACGCCAACTTTTGTAGCGCTTGCAGAAGGGGTAACAGTACCAAAGAATTCGGTAAGTTTCACAGTGTGATATTTTGTAATCCTTCACTTCTTTGGTTGCAAATTTTTGTCTAACAACACTCACTCTGAATCTCTGTCCACAGAAACATTCCTTCTTCATCAATATTTGGACGGATAGTTCTGCCACAGGATACTGGTTCCATAAATCAATGTATCCTCCATCTGGCAAGACAGCCCGATACAGTCCACTTGACGAGGACTCATACCTGCAGATCCAAACTGGAAGTGGTAACTATTGCATTAGCGGATTTTGTGCCATGGTAAGGTGGAATAGTCACCGAATGCATCAATTATTTTGCTTTACTCTTTCGCCATTCTGACCCCCTTTCTCATTCAGATTTCTCCCCGAAGGCCAGCTATTACGATCCACTATGCTACTATTAACGACTCTCCTACGACATCACCGACCATTAGTAGCATGCCTTCAACTCCAGTCCCAACTTTCACTCCCACAACCAAGCCGACTCCTTTGCCTACGACACTGGCCCCAACTCCCGTACCAACCGCCTCACCGACTCCTGCGCCAACTTCCACACCGACTGCGACGCCGTCTACCGCGCCCTCGGAATCTCTCGCTCCAACTCCCTTTGAGCCAGTAAGTACACATGATCACAATCGAATTTTATTCCTTACTCTCAATGTATCATTCCCATTCCTAACTCTCTGTGTATCATTCCTGCACTTTGATAGATGCAAGTCACTATCGCGTCTCCTCCTACGAACAGTGCAAATATAGTCTATTCTTACTACTTTGATGTCCAAGGTGGAACGGTTGATTCGGTTCTTACTAACATGAAAATCACGACATATGCATCCAGTCAGGCAATTATGGTATTTGCGAAACGAGGCACCGGAAAAGACAGTGAAGGAACCCCATGCGATTGGGAGCTTGTGGCTGAGACAGCCGTCCAATCCACGGGCTACTGGAAGGCAATTTATCCCAATTGGACTGATGGCTTCAAACCCGTGGAATTGTTTGCTGGGGAAACTATTTCCTTGCATGTGACGTCTACTGGTAGATTGCTTGGAAAATATTCGGGATCGAGTTCTCTGAAATACAATACTGCTTTTATGACGACGGACTCCACTCACACTTTGCCTGGAACTAAACTCTTTCATGGCTCATACGGGAAAACCGGAATGTTCAAGCACTACCCTTCATACTATTCTGCACGGTAAGTTTTCTCAAATCTTTGTCCCAAAAACATGTCCAGAACTAGCTCATCTTATCTGAATTTACTCCTCCATTTAGTACATTTATGGGAGCCTTGGATTTTGAGACTGTTGCTCCTGGCAGTACCATGTCACCTACTTCTGCTCCAACTGCCAAATTCAGTCCCAACCAAGTCGAAAGTACTGGCGCTGACACTCTCACTGAAGCCACATCCCAAGGAATTCAATTTGATATCCATGCTGACAGCAGTGCGATTATGTTGAGGAAGCTTAACATGCTTGTGGAAGCAGGATCACATTTTGTCGAGGTGTGGTATCGTAACGGCTCGTACAAGGGAAGTTCTTCCGGATGTGCTCACCATAACAACTGGTGCAATCAGTGGACGAAAGCTGCTGGAGGCGATATCACCAGCACGGGGGGGTTGACGAGCTCACCTGCATTGTCGATTCTCGTGTCTCCTGGACAAACGATTGGTCTTACAGTCATCTTCCCTAAGGCAGGCCTTGCTGTCGGTGGCGGTGTCGGTGAAGACAGTTCGGATGGCGTGCTTACCATTGTGGCAGGTGGCGCAGCGGTCAATGACTACTATGGAAATGAGGTGAATTCTATTCATGATTTGAATGAAGATGAATCTATCAGTTTCAGAGGAGTAATTGATTACGATGTTGCCAACAGTTTCTGTGCCTCGATTAGTGCCCAGAACGGAGTGATGTCTGATGTTGATGACGATGAACCTGATGTGACTGGTGATGATATCACAAACCCAGACGGGCCTGATGGAGACGGAGACGGCGCAGGGGGGCCCATGGACGGGGATGGACCCATGGACGGTTATGGTGATGGCTTCGACTCTTTGAGCTAATTGGATGAAGGAGTCAAATGGAATGCAATGCGAAAGGTTCATTGCACCAAGTTCAATTTGCAATGGGATCCAGGGGAAACTGTAAAGACGAAATTGTACACGTCGAAAGAAGATTTGTTGCTCTCATCTGTTACACACCATGAGCCTTCTTTCGAACATAGGATAAAGAAAGTCTATAATGTTATTGAGATATTTAAGTACAAGCAGGCCGCCAGTTTCTGCCTAACGTATCTACCTCGCAGAATGGATATCGAGCGAGCGGTCTCTGTTTCTTCAACAAGTCAACTGCGGTACTATCTTTCTCCTTTGTGGTACTGCATTCTGACTGGGTTTGAAGTGAAAAAATGAATAAGTAGTACAAAGGTCTGGGGTTGATTGTACGGGGCACATGGAATTGACCGCGGCATGAAGATATCCGGAAATATATCATACGTCATCTTATACTTTACTGGCTTACGAAGTTCGAGATCAAAAAGGTCTTGTGTCTGCTCATTGCACAAGCCCCCAACAGTGCAACTTCCCTTTGGTAGTTTGGTTATCACGTCCTACTCCATACATTTCAGTTTCAGGTGCCATGTGACCTTCCGATAGGTAACATTATCCATAGCCAGAGCGTACACAGTACTGAATGATAGTGTCTCGTTCACTGTTACGTTCGAGTATGTTGCATTCTCCCAGCTTGTTGAGTGTCATCCATAACAAGCTTTACTACTTTCCTTGTCACATTGGGGGCCGATGGCCGATATGGATATGTAGAAGGATGAACAGCTCCCCTTTGGAATGCATGATTTTGTGAGTAAGTGGAGAGGTACCTCGTCCTATGGGCACCACGCCACTTACCACCGATGCAGAGGAATTATTGCTTACACCGTTGAGATCCCATTCATATGCATACCCCACTTCATCAATACGAGTAGCACCAGTATACATGAAGAACTCAACAGAGATTCATCGTCTTCAACGTCAACGTGGCTTTCACTTTCAGCTATCATCAAATTGAACCAAGTCGAATAGCCAACTATCACTTCCGCGCACAAGCTTTCCGTCGTATATGATAGAATAAGAAAACGGAGGGAAGATGCTGGCATCCCACTCATCATCTCGGCCACCAACTGCCGCATTCACGCCTTTTTGTTGGATGGCATGCGTGCCTGTACAATACAAGGTTGGCGGGTTCTTTGCCTCATGCCAATGCGATGAAACAGGGTAAAAGTGCTGTAAAATGTCCTGTTTAGGGGGCTGATTACGGTGTCGGCATCAAGTTTTGAAGTGGTGGTCTGAGAGAAGTGACACACATGGGGAGTATTTCTTTCTTTTCTCTCTTTTTGATGTCTGCTCGCCAACAAAAGAAATCCTACAATACCTCCTCTGAGCTCTCTGCATGCAATTCAATGGTACTTCGTCTTCGTACACCAAGAGAGTCAATACATAGACCTTGTTGAATAACATATAGACTGTTCTACCACCCATCTAATTTATAACAGCATTGCTGCCAAACTTAAAAGATGGCATTCCCCGAGGAGGCCGTCTACGGAACCCTAGATCAATCCGCCCTCCCCCAACAACAACGACATTGGGATGGACGAGATGACACCAGCAGCGCTCCCCAAACACCCACTAGCAACGATGATGACTATCAAGATTTAGTCCACATTGCCTCCCGTGACGATGAGGGCAATCCCTGTGCTGAGATTGAGGTCACTCGTACCATTGCTACCAAGCGGTCAACTTCCATGGTGGATCAGCACCTTCATTCTCGTCGGAGCACTAGTCATGACGAACTATCACCTCATATTGACACCGCCACCAGCAATGATCTTCCACCAGGGGTAGTATCCTTTGTCAAAGATGCTCCACCACTACCATCCTCACCCACCAAATCATCACTACCACCACAACTACCACTATCACCCTCCGCCAACTCAATCGGAACCGACTTCTCCGCCACCGACATTGAACACAAACTAGAACACGAGGCCAACAATGTCAAAACATGGCTAGTCAAGGTTAAATCCGATCGAGATCGGTACAAGCACGAACGAAATGTCCTACAAGCCAAAGTCGACGTGGCAAATGAACAAAGGACACAAGAGGTCAACAAGGTGCAAACCGAGTTGGAAGCGTTGAAAGAAAAGGCAGATGAGCAGATTACAATTCTGTTGGAGGATTTGCATTCTTCCAAAGTTCAATTACAACAATTGACCAAGGCTGGAGGAGGCGCCAATGAAGAGATGAAGCAGCAGCTGGACATGATTAAGGCGAAACTAACCCTAGCAGAAGAAGCACTTGATAAAGAAAAATCCTCATCGTCTACCCGAGAGGCAACCAAGGTTGAGGAGGCACGTCAAGCTCAATTTGAACAATTCAAAGTTCAAATTACAGAGTTGGAGGACAAGTTCAAGGTGGATTTGGCGGAGGTGCGCGTCCAGAAGCAGATGGAGGTGCAGTCGTTACAAACGGAATTGGGGACTGCCAAGGGTGTTCAGGAACATTTGGCGTGTCAGGTGGAGGAGAGGGAGGAGGAGTTGAAAAAGGTAAAGGGTGCGTTTGATGCATTGTCGAAGGAGCATGAGGAGTGTCCTACTGTGTTGGCAATGGAGGAGGCGGTTCAAACGGTTCGAGATGAAATGAAGGAGGCCATGGAGAGGGTGGAGGCTGAGAAGGAAGGTTTGGCTGGTCAATTGGAAGCAAAGCATATGGAACTCGTCCAGGTCAAAGGAGATTATACCAATGAACATGACCGTATGAAGGAGCAGCTAGCCAACCTGACCAACTTGGTGGACATCAAAACTACTGATCTTACCAAGTCACATGAAATGACGACATCTCTTCAAAGAGAATTGTGTGCCTCCAAAATGGAAACTACCAAGGCAATGGAACTTATGACAGCTCTGTCAGAAGAGAACTTTAAGCTTAAGCAAGAGGCCGAGGCAATGAGTCAATCGCGTCTTCAATACGAACAACGTGAGCAAGAGAGGAAGGCAGAGGTGCTACGTTTGCACGCCAAGTTGGAGGAGATTCATTCTTTGGTTCCCAGTCCTAGTCAGGATAGTAGTAAGGATGACAACACAGCTGTTGTCAAAGCAGAAGGTGTATGTGCTACTGTTCCAGACCTTGACGATGGTGCTGAAACAACAAGCTTGGTTGCAGTTGACAATGTCAATGAACTCGAGGATACTCGCAAGAAGTTGAAGATTGTGGAAGTTGAACGAGACATTATCAAGGCCCAGTTGGAAGACATGAAGAAATTCCCACCCTTTACCACGTCATCACCAAAAACAAAGTCAGATCAGATTGTTGCTGATTTGGAGGAGAAATTGAAGAAGGCAGAGAAGTTGTACGTTGACGTGGCCGTTGAGAATAGTGAGTTGAAGGCCAAACTTGGATCACCAAAGAATGAGAAGTCTGGAGAATCCACTTCAAATGATGAGAGCCTGGCTTCGGAATTGAAGTCTATCAAGGCCGCAATTCTAATTAAGAATGCTGAGATTGCAACCCTGAAGCGTAAAGTTTCCTCGAAGGAGAATGAACAAAAGCCACCTGTGGAGAATACCAACGACACCGTTGAGGAAGCTACGAAGCTCAAGGATGGAGTTATTTGGGAGATTGCCAATCTTCTTGATGACAAGCAGCAGTTGCCTGTCTCTGTTGCTAACGAGTCAACTGAAATTGCTGCGGATGTGCCAGCAGGTATTATTCTTGGCAACGATATCGATGGCATCAAGCAAGAGCATAGAGTAGAAGTGAAACTTTTGATGGAGAAACATGCCTCTCTCAAGACACAGGTCCAGCTACTCACGAAACAAAAAGAGCAGATTGCAAGTGCCTATGAGTGTGAGCAAACATGTAGTGCTGAATTAGAGAGCTCCCTGCAAGATATGGTTGCTCTACTCGAGGACGAACGTTCCATGCACTCTGGGAAAATGAATGAGCTGAAAGTTATTAAACACAAGTTTAGTAAGCTGAAGAAGAAGCGGGTACCTGTCGACGCTGCTTACAAGGCAAGCCTTAGATTATTGGAGCAACTTGAGCGCAAGAAGACTGCGTCACAGACCAACGAAGAGATTGAGAAGGTCATGAAGGCCGCAATTGATCTGATCAATAGTCTAACTCTTGTCGTTGAAAAAGAAGATAGCTCTGACCTATCTCCGGCGTCACCCGAAGACTCCCTGCCAGATGACAAGCACACGAAGGCCCTGAGCGAAGCTTGCGAGAAACTCGAACTTGGTGTGATGTCTATTAAAATGCAACTCTCGACCAAAACGGCGGAGTATGATGAGCTTCTAAAATCGAAGACAGATGATGACGCAATTCACCAAGAAGCAGTCACAGTTCTAAAGCAGCAGCTGGCCGAGTTCAGTAAGTCTGCTGCTACATTCGAGGAGACTGTAGCCACCTACAAGAATCGCATATGCGAGGCTGAGGAGAAAAATGCCTCTTTGCAGGAGCAGCTTGGTGTCTTGGAAGAAGAAAGCCTACCACAGCCCGATGAGAAACAACTTGCTTTAGTCATTCAACTCGAAGTTGCACAGCAAGAGAAGAATGCCTTGAAGCAGCAGTTACAAGATGCGGATATAAAGTATCAAGCCCTTGAAGAAGAAAAGATCGAGCTTGTTGGTGAAGTCACTCGGGCAAAGGACAGCTATGAAACGGCGCAACAAGAGAAGGAATTAATGGACCAACAGCTGCAACATGCTGGAATGCGCGTCGACGAACTGCTCGGCTTAATACAAGAGATGAGAGATGCTCAATCATTGAATGGTGATGCTAAGAAGGCGTATGAAGAGAAGCATTATGAGTTGCAAGACTTGGCTCAGAAGTATGAGTCCCTCCAAATAGAAAATGAGAAGCTCATCGATGAAGTCCAAGCGAAGGAGATCTTGGAAGAAGCTCTTGCCGAATTCGAACAGACGCTCACAGTCACGTGCGAGTCGCATGAAAAAGCTCTTCGTGAGAAGCAAGAAGAATGCAAGCGATTGAACGAGCAGTTGGACAGAATGACGATGGAACTAGCCGACTTTCAAGATTCTTGTAGACCTGAAAAGGAACTAGACAGCTCGAAGGAGATTGCACTATTGGGGAAAGTTAGAAAGGAGCTATCCGCTGCAAGATTATCCAATGACAAAAAAGGAGAGATCGCATCAGAGCAAGAGCTTGACGAACATCTACGTAACTTGGAGAAGAATCTACTTGCTGAGGCAATTAAACAAGAAGTGACGCAACACGAGAACGACAGCCTGAAGCAGCAGATTCAAGATGTGGAGACAAAGTATCAAACTCTCGAAGAAGAGAAGAACAAGCTCGTTGAGGAAGTTAATCGAGCAAAGGAGAGCTTTGAGCAAGTCATTGCTGAATTTGAGGAAGAGCTAAATGGTACGTGCGAGGCAAGTGAGCAAGCACTAAGTGAGAAACAAGAGGAATGCAAGGAATTAATTGAGCAGCTAGGCAGATTGAAAGAAGAGCTGTCAGACTCAAAAGAGATCTCCTTACAAGAAATCACAAGGCTGACAGACATGACATCTACAGATAAGGCATCATTGGAGGGGCTCCAAAAGGATCTCGCAAGCTCGAAGGAGGAGATACAACGCAATGAAAAACTACTGGAGGAACTGCGAGAAGAGCTTGCAGATTCTGAAGAGAGCGAGAGAACTCTTCAAGATGTGGTCGCACTTCACGAGGCTTCCATCGAGGCGCTCAAGAAAGAGTTGGACACTGCAACTACCAAGGTAGCAGAGCTGCCCAAATTAATTCATCAGGTGGAAGCATTCAAATCTGAGAGTCAAGGCAAAATTGACGAAGTAACGAAGGAGCTCGAAGATACGAAGAAGTCTCTGAAGGAGTCCGTGGAAGTCTGTATGCAACAAAGATCTGAAATAGCACAGAAAGATGCCTTAGCTAGGGAAAACAAGAGCCTGGCAGAAAAACTTCAATTATTAAGCAAGGCCAAGTTAGATCTTGAAAGCGAAGCTGCCAATCATGACCAAGCCATCTCAATGATCGAACATGAGCTGAAAACAACCAGGTCGGAAATTACTCTAAAGAATAGGCAAATCCAAATAGCTCAGGAGGAGAAGCAGAAAGCGAAGCACCAGTTGGACATGGCAATGAAAAGTATGGAGGAAGTCTTCGGGTCACTGCAGGAACAAGGAAGGGCAATGGAGTCTGAAAAGGCGATGGACAGAGCCAAGTACGAAAAGGATGTTCAGCTCCAGCGGCAGGAAGTGGAGGCACTCCAAAAGAAGCATTCTGCTGCCATGTCTGATCTAGATTCACTTTCTGAGCTCATATCAAATTTGAAGGCATCTCTAGAAAGTGAAAAGGAAAACAGCAAGGTCTTATTGGCTCAGTTCAACGAGAGCGAGGAAAATAGGAAGGCTCAAACCAAGCAAAAGGCAGAGTTGGAGGAGGAGCTGGCAGCGACGATGCAATCTGTTGATGCACTAACAGAACAGATCAGCTGCCTAGAGGCGGACCTAGCCGTGGCATTAACGGAAGAGGAGGAGCGTGAGCTGAAGGAAACGCTTTCGTCGCAAGAACAGGAACTAACAGAGCTCAGAGCCAAGATTGATAGTATCGAGACATCTAGAAAGAATCTCCAAGATGAATTTCAGTCCTCTATCCACAAAAAGGAGGAAGAATCAACCAAACTCCGAATCATTCTTCAAGAAGCGAGAGACAAACTTTCCCGACTTCATGCAGAGAATGAAAAGTTACGAAATGAAAATTCAGATGCAGTCAACAGTATGAGTGAAATGCTAAACGATGCTGTACGAGGCCGTGCCGAGGTCGAAATGTCACTCCAAGAGAGTATTCATCTCCTAGAACAGCAGAAACGCATGGATATCAAGAAGAATTCTCAAATGTCCAAGATGGAACACGAGGTGCAGATTCTACAGACAAAGGAACGATACCAAGAGACTTTGATAGCCTCGTTGAAGAATCAGATCAAACGAGGTATGTAAATGTACAGATTTTATTCATATTAGATAGGAACATTGAGAAGCTACGCCTGCTGTAGTAGCAATGTTAAGAATAAGTGTAACTAGTTAGAACTAGTTTAGCAAGAAGTTCTTTTTATCTAAGCAGTGAGTGAGGGGAAGTGATCGTCCGGAAGTTTTGTGTAGGTTCATGCTTTTCAACAAAGGCAACAACAACAACACAATCTACCAATCAATGTGGGATTGAATTGATGATTATAATCTTGCTTTGCAATTGTTCATGAGTGAATCTTAGCGTAAATAATCTCAATTTGCTCTATCGCCTCCGTAGTTCTATATCAATTAGGCTCCCGCTGTCATCACTTCGATGTCATGTCACCTTTGAAAAGTTCAGCAATAGATACGATTGAAAAGTTTAGTAATCATTGAAGTATTTCCTTAATATTATACTCTAATTTACTCTGGCACCATCTGCGAAAGGAGATGTGTAGCCCTCAAAGAAGACCTTGTCCACATGCTGATAACTTTGGAAGCGCCTAATTAAACGCGCCTAATTAAATGATGCTCTGGAATCTGAAAGCCACGCAGCCTGATGATACCCATCAAACCATTGGCAGGTCGTCGTGCTTCAATGATCTTCTTGTCCTTGATTGTGACGAGATACTTTGAGATGACGCTATTGCCGTCGCTCTCCAGATGAAACTTGACGAGAGCTTTGTTCCAACCGGTTCTTGTGTATTCAACATTTGTCACCTTCACGCCGGCGGCGAGTCTCTTCTCATCAAGTTGTTTCTTTGCCGCCTTGTCGATCTCTTCCCCATTGCTGTCGGTGCCTAGAAAGTCATCGTGGTATAAGCCATTGAACGTAAATTCTATGTCAGAGAAGTCCTTCTCGCTTCCATCAAAGAGGGCGGCATATTGACTGATTTTGTCTTCAAATGTTGTTGGTTTAGTGGTAGTAGACATGGTATTACTATTGATTATTACTGATGAAGTTGTTACTGTTAATGTTTTTTCTGAATTTATGAGCAGTGCAATGCAAAACAACGAGTTCAAAGAGAGATCGTGGCAAGAAGTGATCTTGCTTGCCTTGATTGAGTGTCTTGTTATCCAGATCGGACCGAAGGGTCCATAATTGGTGATAAATAGCTCAGAAAATACTCAAAGACACGCGTTCTACACGGTACGACAACGTTTTGTTACTACTCGATACCGGTGAGGCACCGTTTGCACATGACCGTAAGAAGGAGTAAGTACGTACATACTCGCCGCTTATCTTAGTTACGATAGATTCAGTTCTTAATGTACTCGGCACAAATACCAGATTTCACTGCTCAGAGATGTTTGTTACTACCCATTAACACGTTATATCCCAGCTCTATCACCCGAACGTTTCACTCTTTTTTCACCAATCAACATCTACTTCTGTGACTGCGACTTGTCATCTACCAACCGAATACACTTCGCCCAATGTTTCATCTTATATGTTTTTGTATTTCCCACCTTGTCAATTACAAATCGTATGCTCGCCTCCTCTCCCCTTCCTGGAAAATCAGCAACAATCCCATAGGTCCACTCGCGCGAGCTGCGGAGTATCCATGCAAAGTCATGGATGCGGAGTTGACTGATGAGGTGTAGGGCCTTGGTGGGATTAGATTCGATGATTTGTTGCTTAGGAGAACGGAGCGTGTCACCTAGATCAAAGTTTGGGCCATCTAGATCACTGAGACGATCGAGTGGTAGTGACACTTCCGATGATGATGGCTTGGTCGTGGCAGAAGGGTCGCCTGCCATAGTGTGCCGCCTGGACTTCTTCCGTGATGACTTGGTCTTTGTAGGACGATTCAAAGATTCGGAGCAACTCTTCTTGTCATCACCACTCTTCCTTGATGGAGGTTCATCTTCCTTAGCTGTAGCGGCAGCAGTCTTCATCACTCCCACCGTATCAGTAACTGCTCTTTTGATGACCTTCTTCTCCACCACTGGAGATGGCACGGGAGAACTCTCAGGAGAAGAAGTATGTGCAGTAGATAATGCGCCTGATCCATGAGGTTGAGCCAATGTATTCATTTGACCAGTGCAATGGCCTACATTGCCGACGTGATTTTTACTGCTCTTGCTGCGATGCTTGTTGGGCCCGCTCTTCTTCTTGACATCTTCGGATTGAGATGTTGAAGAAGTATCATCGCAACTGCGTCGCCTTTGACCCCCGCCACTGCTACTTCTATGGCGGAGAGAAGAGCAGGGGATAGTGCGGCTATGCCTTCGAGTCTGAGAGGGGGCAGCAGATGCAGACCTGACGGAGGGGACTCCACCCTGCTGATGATCCCTGCCGGGAGGATTACTTGAGGAAGGAACCGACGGCTGCTGCGGCCGCTTACAAAAGGGCAGAGTTGGGATAATAGCAGCACGACCTCTTCTAGATGAAGGTTCCTTGTGCAGCACTGTACCCACGTACGTTGGTGATAAATTCAGCCTGACCCTAGCACTATGATTCGTCGGACGGTTTTGATTCTGATGTTCATGCAACATGAGCGATGTCTGAAGAGAACTCACAAGTGAATTGATGTTATCACCATTAGAGACGGTAATACGCCTCCTCAACGCGCGTGATGATGGCAATGGCAGATCTAGCCCCGGCGGTGAGAGCGGCCGATGACGTTGTGGAGGTTGAGCAGCCTTGGCGGTCGGAACGAGGAGAGAATCTTCGATCCAGCCGGACAGAAAGGCTGAAGCACGTTCGTAGCTGTCCGTTTCGCTGGGTGCGTCTGCGTGACTTTCGATTACCTTGTACATGGTGGATGTAATATTGCTGCTGTTCCTTTGACTGATTGGTTTATGATAATGGCCCCGTGTCACGTTGTCTGGCTGCTGGCTGTGCAAAGCAATCTTACTCTTCATTCTGTGCAATGTTTCAGGCCCGCCTGCTGTGTTTTGAAGAGGTTCAATGTCAAATCAAAATAATGTACTTGATGTAGGCCTGCGAACTCTCATGTGAGAGATGGTGTCGCGCCAGTGTCTGGCACTCCTGGCTGCGAACTCATGAAGCTTCGTAACAAAATAGGAACACAATTGCTCAGATTTAATTTAGCTTCAGTTTCATGACAAATATATTAATATAACGAAGCTCTGTGATAACTGACAACTACTAGAAAAGGGATTCGCTGTCCTATTCGCCAAAATATTTAGCTGGCCGCGCATCTCTCATACCAGGCCTTTTTCTTCTTCAACCGGCATTGCTACTTTCTTGCTTTCAATTGGCCTCTAGTTAAACGTACATATGTACTTTAGTATGTACTATTAAGTAGGTACGAGGGGAAAGGTACAACCAGGCAGCCGTCTATTGTACTCGTCTATCTGCAAAACCACCGATTGTCAATAGCAATAGGGGCAAGCCAAGTTCGCTGTTATTTAGTAACGCATAGAATTGTAGTAGATAATTAATAGCTAGCTAAACTTATGATAAAATTCTTCATTGCAGAACATCGTCGTTGGGTTTCATCTGGGTCTTGCTCCCCCACCGAAAGTGATCAATTTCATCTCCTTCATCTTCCCTTCAATGTGACTTATCCACCAATCGAATGCAATTCACCCAATGTTTCATCTTCAACGTTTTCGTATTTCCCAGCTTGTCAATAACAAATCTTATACTCGCCTCCTCTCCACTATCCTCCGGGAAATCAGCAATGATGGCATAAGTCCACTCGCGCGAGCTGCGGAGTATCCATGCAAAGTCATGGATGCGGAGTTGACTGATGAGGTGTAGGGCCTTGGTGGGGTTGGATTCGATGATCTGATACTTGGAAGAGTGGAACGTGTCACCTAGATCAAAGTTGGGTGGCCCGTCTAGATCGCTTAGACGATCGAGTGATGGTTGTGCTGGTGGCTGCATCAAAGACGTTGACTTGGTAGTTTCAGCAGTAGAAAGTTTGTCTTCCATAGCCTTGTTAGTATGCCCCCTCGATTTCTTACGTGATGACTTGGTCTTTGTGGGATGATTCGAAGGCTTGGAGGAACTCTTCTTCACACCACCGTTCTTCCTTGATGTAGGTACCTTCCCCGAAGCTGTGGCCGTAGTACCATCATTCTTGATGACCTCCTTTTCCACCACTGGAGAAGGCACTGGGGAACTCTTGGAAGCAGAAGAAGTCCTTGTCGTAGGATTCCCATTGTTCCACAAACCCTTGACAACCTTACCACAATCGTACTGTAACGCACCCGATCCATGAGGTTGAATCAACGTATTTACTTCACCGGTGTAGTGTCCTGCATTGCCTGCGTGGTCGGTCCATGGGAGAGAGACTACCATGGTGGGAGGATCTTCCTTTTTGCTTCTGCTACCGCTATGATGCATGTGGGGTGATGGACTTAGTAAGTCATCATCACTTCGACTAGACCAATGAACACGACGTCGACTGGAGCTACGGCTACGACGTTGATGGTCATATAAAGAACTCATGGACACGGAGAAGTGCAGTCCTTCGTCCAGCCCGATGTTTGCCGACCTTTCTCTCAATAAAGATTCTCCTGACCGACAGGGAGGAATGATGGATGCACAACTGCTGTTGGAGGATGTGATGCTGCGGTCACAGTCGATGGTGTGTCGTCGACTGTAAGGTGGCCTCCTGGAGGACTTCTCATGTTTGCTGCTGCTACTGCTGTTGTGCTGTTTGGACCCGTGCTTGTTCTTGATATCTGAGGATTGAGGCCTGGCTGTGTCATCCTCAGTGCTTCGGCGCCGGCGGCGTGTAGACCTAGTTGAGGCAGCAGCAGATCTTCTTGAGGGGGCGACTTCATCCTGCTGATGGCTGGCCAGCGGCTCTTGCGTCACAGTGGGCCTCGCAAATGGAGGAGGGGGGACACCACCAACCACGCCACCTCCAAACACTGCGCCTACGCATGATGGTGATGTGATCCCGCGTTGCGATGAACGGTTCTGATTCTGATGTTGTTCATGCAACATGAGTGATGTCCGAAGAGAACTCACAAGAGAATTGATGGCTTCTTCGGTAGTATTACCTCCGCCATCGTTGGAGTCGGAGAATGTATTCCTCCTCCTCAAAGTGCCTGACGGTAATGGAAGATCCGGCACCGGCGGTGAGAACCGTCGTTGATGGTGTTGTGGAGGTTGAGTAGCCTTGGTGGTCGGAATGAGGAAGGAATCTTCAATCCAGCCGGAAAGAAAGGCTGTTGCACGTTCGTAGCTGTCTGCTTCGCTGGGTGCGTCGTCGCGTCGTTGAGTTGCCTTGGCCATGGTGGAAGCGCTAGTGTTGCTATTTATGTTCTCTATCTTGTCGATGGGATGATTATGATTTGATGGGTAATAAATTATGATGTGTTGCATGTGGTTGTTGCATGCGGTGCCGAATCGACTTCTCCGTCTCCGTTCGCAGCCTGACAGCTGCTCGCGAACCGTGGCACGTGGGTTCTCAGATCTCTGGATTTTACGATCAGAGCGGTACTAGATCTTGTAAGGTTCTCATGTCGTACGCGGTCTGACACATTTAAGAGCTTCAAAGTCCTTGGATCAAACGGTTTTACACAAAAAGAAAGATAAACTTAATCTAATTTTCAAAGAAGCTCGAAAGTCTACGACCAGCAAATAATGCTAAAATAGGAGCTCTCGAGAATGCTGTGTCGCATCCATCTGTGTCCTCGCCCATCACTTGAGGCTCCGCTCGCCACTCGCCATGAGGCCCGCTGCAATCAGAACCACTCGCTTCAATCAATTAAGGATAACGTTATCTACAGAGGAAAGCACACAATTTACAGACTTTTATTCACCCTCAGCTTTACTTCAGCTCAAAATATTTCTCACAGGTACTTTACGTATCTCTACCTTCCTAACAAGTGTGATGTGGTACGTGGTACAATAAGCTTTGAAGACTTCCTGCGTTTGCCGTAAAAGTGCTGAGGGTAGGAGGCGGACTATTTAGGATTCTGTTATATCATTATTAATCAGGGCATAAAAGAATTCTAGTACTCTAATACATGATGGCTAGAGTTCCGTATCAACAGCGAGTCATATAAATCGCCTTCGTGTTCTGCGTTCCTCTATTGCGCCTGATCATCGGAGAGTCCTGTCAAAGAACAGAGAGTTGACACCGCGATACATACAACTATTCAAAGGTTGCATGGCTAAATATACTAGCAATATTATCATATGTAGAGTAATCACTTGAATACTACTTCTCATCCTGCCAGGAGCATCCCCACAAGTGCACTGCCTTTGCTTCTTTTGGGTTCATAAAACTCCTTAACAATTTCTGCCCTGTTGTCTCATCATCGGCTGATAGCTTGTTTCGGAGATGATTTGGGAAAGAATGAAATACACGAGACGGAAAGACGATGATTGGTGATGTATGCTCATTGTCACCATTTCTAACAAGCCACCTACATACTAAACGGGTCAATAATCCTGGGCCAGTGTGTTCAATAACATCCATTGGAGAAAGAGTTCCAGAAGAAGCACTTTGGGTTGATTCCAGTGCATTTAGTGTTGTTGCATCCAAGAACGAAGATAACATTGAAATGGCACTCTCTTGCTGGTTCTCGTTTGATAGCTCATTCTCAAAGTAATCATGTATTGAATCGATCATTTCTGTCACTATTGGATGTCCTCCCTTTTGACACGCCATCAGTCCATTATTCAGCTCAACACAGCCTGTGTTGCTCGCACCACAAAAGAATTGAGACGGTCCAGACATAAGATCATCCAAACATCCTACACAAAAGTAATCAACATCTGCATAAACGCCTCCGAACTTGTTGAGAATATCTAGCCTTAGTATATCCGAGGCTGCGCCGTAATTGTTCATTTGTAAGGCTTGCGTATATGCGTCTTTGTTTAGCATTTCGTTTTGTTTTAGTACAAATTTTGTTGTTGCATCGACACTGCCGATGGTGTCGTTATCATTAGCGATGTTTTCCTCAGTCCAAATAATGATTTCCCATCCTTTTGATGGCGGGTGATGCACCTTCCATGATTCTACACATTCATTCCATTCATATGCTGCTTGCTTGTCGTCGCAATCAATTTCTGACCGTAGGAAAGGAAACTTGGGCATAGAATTTCCTCCAAGCCATATAAAATGAATAATTTTCGGTATATTGAAGCAGCCGATGTCTGATGCGCCATCATTATTCGCAAGATTTGCGTCGCCAGCACCATGACGCTGGTTGGACAGCGACAAAAGATACTGCATCCACTGGTTCTCTTCTTGAACTGATGCCGACCACACATTCCGCCGGAAAGTCCTTTTACAATTAATGCCAGAGACACCAAAGAAGGCTAATGCATCGCTCTGCTCTCCTTCAGACGTCATTATTACGTTCTTCCGTTCCTGCACCCAAGATCTCTGCTTTATGTCGATACTGTACGAGCGACGAGCGGAGGCTTGTTTTTGTTGGGAGGAGTTCAGCGAGCGAGAAGTCGAGCGGTACTCTAAATAGCCCAAAAGGAGAAAGCTCTTCCTCTCACAGAAGCTGCGGTGCCCTTCATTCATGCGAGTAAGAGCGAGTAAGCGATCGGGGGAGGACACATCAACATCACATTCATCACTGATGCATAGAAAGAAGATCGTCGTTGCCTATCCTATCATGCCTTTTAAATCCTCCGCCACCACCGTAACCTCAAGCGATAGACAAAAGAGCTCCAAGTCCATCACACAGGATGCACAAAAGAGTGTCGCCACATCTCCGAAGAAGCTCCGCCGGAATAATTCCATGAAGCTTGATCTGCCAATCAGGATGCAAAAGATGAAGTCTAGCGGATTTGTCGTTGGCCCAGTCAAAAAGAGGTATGAAAACCTCAAGTGTGACAGTGGCATCAGTGGATCTGCGTTGGAGAAGACTTCATCCTCGGAAACACAAGAGTCTAAAAAGAGTCAAGACGAGATGGATATACATCGTGGCTTCTACGCATAAGCTAATACTTGGTGTGCTACTGTCTGCTTGCAGATGACGTTGTGGGATGGCAGAACGAAGTGTAGAAACGCTTTGAAAATTGTATGATTTGATGGAGAAATGAGAGGATATATGGCGAGCCAGGTAAAAGAAGATACTATGAGATCTGAATGTATGGAGAGGAATCAAAGTAAAGATGTACTTATAATATAATTGGTGTGAAGAAAAACTTATTTGGTGTTTTTGTTGTTGCGCCTGTTTATTTGTTACGTTCATTTAGAGGTTTTATAGCCAGAATTTCAACGTTGATACAAACCACCCTCCAGGAATCCGAAAAATCATCTAGTTGGAGATAGGCGAAGAAAGCTTGATGTGAATTGAATTATAAGATTAGAATTATATGCTAATGCCAGCACTTGTTTCTAAAGAGACATAAAGAGAAGTTCCTAGTTCTAACATCATGGATCTGATATGACAGAAACAGAAGGACATGAGTAGCCCGAAGACACCTACCTATCCTGGGTTGGGGCTTCACATCCTACCTTATTTAATGTTCCACCAGTTTCAGGAAGAAGAAGAAGAACTCCCAAGTCCACAATCCCACAAGTTGTTGATTGCGTGGTACCACATATTGCCTGCCTCCCGGCCAAGGAAAGCTCAACTTCTCCTTCACTCCCACAAGTACATAGGTACGTAAGGTTGGTGGGAAGTTTGCCCACATCTCAGATACCTATGTGTATCACTCTACGTCTATCTGTTCTGAGAATTTGAGATGCCATCCTGATACTTCATCGCCCAATTACAAAAAGCATGTTCTTTCGAATTCATCTTGCAGCTCATGTGTGTCTTGTGATCACCATTGAGTAAGTCTCTTTTTTGAGATGCCACTCGCCAACAAGTTTCTATGTAGGAGTACATAATCATTTCCCGAATCCAGCTCAACATCCTTCACACCAACACATTGCAACATTGTGCTGCTCCATTCGGTAAAAAATCGCTAGCCCATGGTAGCATCACCAGCACCGTCGACTCGCCTGGCGAGGAGAGCGGTCAGCCAACGGCGTTTGCAACGCAAAACTGAACAATCCCCTGTGAAGCAGCAACAAGAAAAAACTACAATCTCCACCGCCACCGGTACAGATGCCTCAAATCGTTCACCCTCAAAGAATTGGTGGCTGCAGGGTGGATTAGGATCCAGTTCCACTGATGACATGACTGTCAGTTCACAGAGCGTAGCCTCAAATGTGAGTAATGGAACAGGAGCATCCAATCTCTCGGCTGCCGCCAATCGACGCCGGCTGAGGAAAGCGCAGCAAAAAGATGCACCCCCAACCGATAAGGCCCTTGCACTTAATATATCTGTCACTTCGAATAGTGTACCGAAGACAGTTACAACTCCTCGTGCAACTAATAGCTTATCAAGGTCGATATTCGCTCTTGCTCAGAACCGTATAAGTGGCAATGATGCATCAATAACCACTTACAATGATAGCAGCAATGCCTCTGCTGTACCCGTGACTTCCCCCACCCCACTCGCTACCGCAGTCCACAATTCACGCTCAGCATCCAATCGCTTCTTGCAATTGTCAGAAGAACGAGACAAGCTCCAAAACGATGCTAAGCGCTTCGAGCAAAAAGCGAGATCTGCTATGGTAGCAAAGAATGTTGCCGAGCAGGAGAAAAATGAGGCCGTCCATTTCATGGAACATCAGATCGAGAGTTTGCAGGATACACTTCGGGCAGTAACAGAGCAAATGGGCAAAGTACAAATCAATGAACAGGCGATGTATGAGAAGCAGTTGATCGATTCTAAGTCCAACGTGGCAGTGCTGCAAAGGCAATTGCAGCAGATGGCCGTGGAAAACGAAAGGTTGAAAGAGAAAGTGGGAGATGCAACCAAGGCTGAGCAAGCTATGGCTGACATGAAGCGCAACATGGCTAGAACGAAGAATGAGCATGCCTCGGTCGTGGATTCCTTGCGTAAGGATCTTGCTACTGCAAAACGAATCCGTGATGACAAACAATCTTCCTTCCAAAGCGACGTTGAATCACTGAAACAAAGCCACGCCAAAGAAGTGTCATTCTACAAGAAGGAGATTGAAGTGTTTAAACAACAGCTCCAGATAGCCACGGACAGGAGTGGTGCCAAGGACATTGAAAGGAAGCTAGCAGAATCCAAGAATGAAAATAGTGGACTAGCTAAGCAGCTGAAACAAGCCCAAGATGTTGCAAATCGTCTCAAATTTAACAGTGAGAAAGACATGCAGCTACTGGAAACGGAACTGGACAAAACACATAAGGCCAAGGTCGATGTGGAACACGAGCTCAAAGAAACAAAGCGTCAACTGTCAAGTGCCTTGCGAAACTTGGATGAGATGGCTGTGGATGGTGAGAAGATGCGCAGCAATGTTGAAGGGATGATGGCTGGTTTTATGAAGGAAAAGGAAAACTCTCAAAACGAGATGGCGCTTCTAAAGAGGGATAGGGAGGAGAAATTGGCATTGATGGATGAGCTACGAAGAGACAAGATTGCTGTGGATATCGACAGCAAGAATTTGCAGCAAAATGTTAGTGACTTGGAGATGAAGTTGAGAGGCGCTGAAAAGTTCATCGCAGATTTGGAAAACAAGGTGAAGAGTCTAAAGGGTGAGAAGAGACAAAATGCTCCGGAACAAGCCATCACAGAAATAGTGAATGTGAACCAACTTCGAGATGACAAGGCTAGTCTTCAAAATCAACTTGATAGCAAGGAGAAGAGTATGATAGATCTACGACAAACCAATAGAGACGTGTCAATGAAACTAAGCAAGGCCCAGCAAACAATTAACAAACTCCAATCGAAGGAGAAGTATTTGGAGAGTAGAGTAGAGAGCTTGTCCAATCAGATCTCCCAGACTGTGCATGACTATGAGATGAAGTTGGTCAATTGTGAGAGGAGATAAAGTAGAGAGCCTGTCAAATCAGATTTCCCAGACTGTGCATGACTATGAGATGAAGTTGGTCAATTGTGAGAGGAGATAACTTGATCACAATGAACAACAACAGTACAATAGTTATTTTTTGTTTTAATGTTACTAAATTACAGTTTTAAGAGAACATGGAGAGGAAGTTGGGCTTGTTGGCAGCAGCACCCTTCTTGGAAACTTTAGCCTTCTTCATGGTTTCGTCCAACTTTCCTTCTTCGACGAGATTCACCAACTCAGCACATCCACCAATACATTCACCTCCTACGAAAATCTTTGGAAGAGAGGTGCCAAAGTCTCCAGCTTTGCCCAGCTCCACACGTGTCTGCGACTCTTCACCACCGAGGAGAAACCATTCAGCACCCAATTCAATGTTTTTGTATGGATAACCTGACTTATCGAGGATTGATAAAGCCTCAGAAGAGAAAGGAGAGAGGCCATATGTGTAAATAAGAACTCCGTTCGCCTTCTTCTCAAATTCAATGGCAGCTTTGACTTCATCGGGATCAACCTTTGCAAGTCCTCCAAGAACAGCGGCCTGAAGACTAGCTTCAGCAGCAAAGATGGGCTTGAGGAGAGACATTCCATTAGCAGCGACTTTGATTGCTGCGTTTGGTGTGATGGCAGCATCGGCGGCTGCCTCTGAGGCGGCGGCCATTTGAAGTGGAGCGCTACGCACCGCTGGGACAGTGGTGGTTTGGAAGGCCGAGGCCGAAGTGGCAAGTAGAAGAAGACCGTAGGATTTCATGATGATGTATTTTACTTGTTTCGTATGAAGTGATTATGGCTGCAATGGGTTGCAAGGTGATAGGAAGGTTGTTGCTTTCATCGTCGTCATCGGAAGTAGAGTCAGAAGCAAAAAGTTTGTGAGTCAGCGTTCAATTTTGGGACTCCTTTTCTATTGACGTCTAATCGATCAAGAGAACGGAGAGTCTCTCTAGCTATGATCAATGAGTACATCATATGGTACTGTAGGGGCACAGCACAGGGAGTTGCTTCTTTTGATTACTTTGTTACTAAATATCGGGCGACGTTTTATAGCATATCAAACATCAACACAAATCCCCACAAAGTTTCAAGGCGATACAATCACAGAGAGACATTTTTCCTCCCGTGTCCTTCCCTCTTTCCTATTTGTCACGTTGATCGAATTTCCTCTTCTTTGAATGAGCATATAGAGTCTTTTGGTTATATAATCCATCTACCACCAACAGAGGCAATCCACCGATGAATTGATAAACTGAAGAGAGCTCTCTCGTCTCAAATGATGTCATGGATTCTTCCACGTAGCCCAAACATGATCGAGCTCTTTCAAACCACGCGACTACTAAAGGAAGAAGCTTCAACCTCCACTGAAAGAAAGGCGTCATGTCGAGGGTCGAATGGCTCACGAGGATCTTGCAGATTGGTGCGTCGTATTGATTTTGCTTGTTTAGCTTCAAATATCGTTGAATAGAGGAAGGAATACCATAGAGACTGCCGTACCTACAACCAATTACCTCGAGAGTGTGGTTCGAAAGATAGGTATTGTTGACGCTAGAAGTATCGCATAGAAGTCGAGAGAATGCGGCCCATCCCAAAGCTGTGACATTCGTTTGGTCACAAATTAATTTTGTCAAAGACGTATTGCCTCTCAATCCTTCTGCTAAAACTTCTGCCTCACCATCTCCGATGTACATCCCGTCGACATCGACCTCTTTCAATGAGCAGCTCTCGCGATGAAAGGTACCAGCCAAGACTGACAGCCCTGAAGCCGTGACCCTATTTCTTGAGAGAGTCAATGCTTCTATATTACACAGATTTTCCATGCCTTCCACCAAAACTTTCACGGCCTCATCATCAATGGCATTGCTTTCGAGGTTAAGCCAGCGCAATGAAGTGGTTTTAGCTGCTGTCAAAGCTTGCAAACCTTCACTGCTGATTGCATTGCTTGAAAGATCCAATCCTTCAAGAGTATTGTGATTCTTCAATCCCACTGCCAAAGCTTTCAGCCCTTCATCATTTATTGAATTGCTTCCAAGATGGAGCTCCTTCAAATTCGATGCTGCCGGAAGCGCATGAGCCAAAGATCTCAACCCTATCGCAGAAAATGATCCATTGCACGAAAGGCACAATGCTTCGAGTTCATTGCTATTGGCTAGACTAGCTGACAACGCTTGTAAACCTTCATCACCAATGCCATTGTGTGAGAGATCAAGCGATTTCAGTGACTGCAGGTTCGCCAGACCATCCGCCAAAGCAGTCATTTCATCGGCATCAATGCTCATATAACTTACGTCAAGCAATTGCAAGCAACATTTCTTGGATCGGAACAAAGCGGATAGGGCCCTAAATCCTACAACAGTGATATCGTTTCCGCCAAGATTCAGATGTTCTAGGTTGAAACAGTTTGCCATACCCTCCACCAAAGCCTGCATTCCACCATCATCGATATCACTGCCTCGGATAACAAGTTTCTTCAAGCTCGGAGATCTCCAACTTTTCATCGTTGTTCCAAGAGCGGCATACCCGTGGCGGCCAAAAGTAAAAGAGACGTCAATCTCGTCTGCATTTAGGTACTTCAAATTTAGTTCTTCCAATTGCGGCTGCACACTCAGTGCACGAACAATCTCTGCAAATCCCTCATCCCTGATATTATTCTCTTCGAACTGGAGAGACTTCAAAGATTTTATTTGGTATCGACTAAGCAGCAACGCAATATTCTGTGCACACTCAAGACTGCTGATATCTGACCCTGTGAAGACGAGCTCTCTGAGAGTGCTGGTGTTTTGGAAGAATGGGGCTAAACTTTGGAAGCCTGCTTCCCCTAGATCGCTGTAAATGTATATCTTCTGAATTGACTGATTTCGAGCGAGGCCTTGCCTGAATGAGTCATCTCCAGGCAGGTGAGAAAGCCAAAGCGACTCCAACCGCTTACTATTGCCGATGAAATATCCTAACCAGCCCAAGTTGTCGCCCTCCCTTACGACGAAGTCATTCTCATCAGGCCAATCAAAATCCTCTCCTAAAATGCCCATACCCTTGAGCTCATCATCTCGCAGCATTTCAAGAACGAATGCATTATACTCCGACGACGTGATGTCTTCCAAATTAACATCGCGTGCACGCTCCTCGTAATGTTCGTCCATGTTGCGTAGTGTTGTCATAGTGCAAAGTGACTGCCAAAGAAAAAGAAGAGGAGGGAGATAAATGAATGAAAGGAAGAAGTGTTAGTAGTTGTTGATTTAACGCCGTGACGAAGGAATACAGAGCAATGCGGCGACAAAAACCGTCGACGGCATGCTGTCCGGAAAATGTCAACCAACGCTTCTCACTCTCACTGTGTGCGGCGGTATGCTCAGATCGTCGCCGCCACCACCGCACATACTAGACAAATGCCTATTCTCCTCCTCACTGTTACAATTACTCACCTGATGCTCTCTCTCAGAGGTGCTCTTCACGCGCTCATGGGATGATGAAGAGCTCAGAGGGGGTTGACATTTTTTTGACAGGAATCAGGAATGCGGCGCAGGGACAGTCGAGTACCGCTCTCCCCCTCCCACCTCCCTCAAAAACGAAAAACGACAAGCAACAAGCAGTCGATCCATGAATGAGCGATCGATGCATGAGCAAGCAACTGATGATCAAGCAAGCTGGCTCTCGCTATAGGGGAAGATATAATTGGAGAGATGGTGGCAGATGGCAGTCGGTTTCGTCGACGTCGTCCAACCTTTCTTTTTCTACTCATCTTGTTCATCTCATTCATCATATTTTCATTATTGTCTCAGTCAAAGATTTTTGAACGATATCTTTTCAATGAAGAGCAGTCTTCGTCTATTCCTCGGATAACCGATGACAGAAACAATCTTTATCGCAACAAAAATAACAGCAGCGTCGTCAATATCAATGGCAGCGTCAATATCAACAACAAAAGAATTGCCACTAGTGGCAGATGCAGTCGAATATTGCTCTATGATACAGAGCTCATGGATAAAGACACCGGCGTAAGTCATCGTCTTGCATCCTACTCACTTGCCTCCACTATCGCTGCCACGACAGATTCAGCTCTTGTGTTACTGGAACCTCCTCTCGATAATGAACAAAATAAATGGATAAAGTTTGGTGGGAGTCCCTTTGGTTGCCCAATAAATAATAATGACAATGATGATGGATCTTGTGGCAGATTGCCCACAGGATTATCCAGAATAGTACATGTTCCTAAAATGCTTTCAAGAGGATGCGATGTTCCAATGAACTTGACTTGCACAATTCCCAACCAAAACAGCACATTTAGGATCCAATCCTATCAAGATTGGTCAATAATCTCAAACCGAACAATACGGAGATTTGGTTTCCCAGAAGTTAGTTGCAATCACAACGATAGCAACGATAACATGAGAGTGCTTGCAATAGGTGGATACCATTTAAAGTTTTATTGGTTAGACAAAGTACGGCCACGACTAGTACAGCGTTTCTGGGACGAAAGTAATTCTACAAAACAACGAAGAAGGAAGTGGGAACAGTGGATGGAGGGTTGGTCTACACGGATGGGCGTGACGATAGAGGAGGTTCATGATTACACACGAACAAATGGCATCGACAACATCAGGAAGGACGACAGCAGCGCGTATGTTGAGGATTACAGCCTGGTGGATTATCTTATTGCTGTATTGAATCGAGCTCAGGTGCCCACGTTTCAACCCTGGGTTGTGAAAGATGTTGCAAGTTACATGCAGAAAATTGATCTGCCACCATCGTCTTCTGCCAAGCTGTCATTGTTCCACACTGCGGGAGGAGGATATGATGCCATGCATGTTCGAAGGGGCGATAGTTTAACTAGAGGCCAATCAATTCGTTCAACAGAGGAGTATTGGATGCAACAGGGCTATCCAGCTCGAAGTAACAAGACTGATGACGTGGCAACATTATCAATATATCCGACTAACTATGTTCCGCTTGTGAGATATTGGGAGAAATATGTCAGATACAACAACAATTGCAATGTTGGGAATGCTTCATCGTCTGTGAGGAAGTTATATGTTGCAACAGATGATATCAATACTGTCAAGAGTGAAATAGAGAATCTAACGTCCACAAACGGCCATCACTTCTGGACTGTTTGTAACAAGACTGTAGTATTCATTTTCAATCCACAAGAGGAACATACCACACATCTACATCAACATCTGGCTCCGAACATTTCATCAAGAAATGTTGGCAATACCACTACGAATGGCCATGATCAATACTCCCGAGCTCTTGCAGCACTTGTGGATCTACAGATACTGGCTAGAAGTGAGACCTTTGTGGGTGACGATCGTTCGTATGTTAGTAGATTGCTCTGGATGCTTCGGACTTCATTTCAAGATGGTCGAGCGCATACAAGAGATATTGTTATGGCATGGGGCGGTAATGCAAAGAAACCTCCATGGAAATAGATGTTTCTTACTCTTACTGTAATATGCAGATAAAGTGTTTCAATCGGATCCCAAGTTTGGCACAATTCGCGACAAGTATGTCCATTCATTCTGACGCTGAACCACAACAAACGAGTATAGTAGAGCTTACATTGTTAGGCTAAGATTTTCTCAAATTTCTTCTTGACCCAATCCTCATCGCATCTCCGCACGCTCGCTCCTCCTAAGATAAGTGGCGACGAGTTCGAACATAATTTAGATGGTACCATTCATGCATCTTTCGAATGACTGATACATACTTACTACTTCCCTTTGCCTCTCGCTCCGCAGCGACGAGCGAGCAATGCACAGCCGAGGCCATCTGCCATCTATGTACTTACATCCCTTTATCTCAATCACCTTGGTAGCGGGAGAAATGTTGCCGAGGAAAAGGGTTAATTGGTGCAAGAGAAAAGATTGGATAATCCGGGCTGTACTATTCCTACGTCATGTCTGTAGAAAAAAATGGGAAGAGGAAAATCAAGGGAAGTGGAAAATGGAGAAGTTTGTACGTAGGAATCCGTGAACTATGTTTGTATGTGTATCGGCAACATACGAAAAATGCCTCTGGGATACAAGACATATTTCATAGGTATTCAATAAAGTAATGAAGATAAAATGCTCAAATTAGGTTATTAATTAGTAATAATCGGGCCCAACTTGGATAAAATGGGTATAATATCACGGCCTCATCCGGGAGCTGAGAGGCCAAACTCTAAAGTGTCTTTTATGGCCTCTCACAGCCAAAAGGCCTTTGTTTACTGTCTCTCTGCTTCTTTACCAAAACAATGAACCGAAGAAGGTACTTCAAGCCACAATAGTATGGTGGGCGGGCATGTAATAATGTACTCTCGGCGTGGAATAACAACAGCCATGTCATAAAACCACGAATAATAAAAATTAACACAATGGAATCATCAAAATCAACATTCACTATGCCCCTGCCCAAACTCCCCATGGACGAGCTCTACGCCCGTGTCCGTGAAAGCCTCGAAAGGATGGATCGACAAGAGTATGAGAAGAAGCGACGTCGTGAGGCTTTTTTGGAGAAGCGATGGAGGGAGAGATGTAAGGTGAGGAGTAATGGTGATAATAAGTCACCGTTGTTTTCGACGTGGGCATCTGCGGGGGCTTCGTCGTCTGAGTTATCAAATGAGGAGCTTGAGCTTAATGAGCCTCTCAAAGCAGATGCTGT
>Ga0209652_1000531_pt1 | contig 32379 bp, 18 predicted proteins | sample SaaInl74LU_5_DNA_FD_184641 | JGI IMG/M metagenome (GOLD analysis project Ga0209652, IMG submission 184641) | Marine microbial communities from expanding oxygen minimum zones in the Saanich Inlet - ESP_74LU_5_DNA (SPAdes) (version 2) | ecosystem: Environmental > Aquatic > Marine > Intertidal zone... | reverse complement strand
ATTCAAAGGATACTTTGTTGTCAGCTGATGAATTGTCGGATATAGAGCGTGATTTGGCTTTGGACATATTGGAGCATCCTTGCCTTCCAATAAATAAACAACACGCTCAATCGAAAACAAGCATAGATCAGCAAAGTATCATTCGATGGCGAAACGCAGCCCATACAGCTCATTGGCTATCAAACGCTGCTTCTCTAGAAGAAGGGAAAGGAGTCAGTCAAATACAATCACATCTTGGGCGGACATGTTTTGTGTTCTCGCCTTGGGCTTATAGAAAGATGCAACACTCCTGTTGTCCGGTAGCAATGCTTGATATACAAGATTCTGTCTCACCACTGGAAAGTCTCTCATGGTTGTCATTACATGATGTTGAAGAAGGAAATCTGACATCTTATTCTGCATTAGGCTATTTGGAAGGTGACGCCAGATCGCGTGCATTTGAGTTGAAGAAGTTGTTTGGATCGGACTTTACATGCTCGTGCACACGATGTCGGTATGAAAATGACACCACAGGAAATAAAGCTGGCAAACCTCTTCCTAATCAACTTCAGCTGAAGAGTTTGGCAGACTTGGCAATGCAACATGGACGTTTCGCTGATGCAATTGGATTGTATGAATTGATCCTTGAGTCCCATCCCAGTGATGGAAATGTTCTTCACGCCAGAGCTGCTGCTGTGCTGGGCAATGCGTCGACGTCATTTGGTGACAAAGGACATTGTAATGGGCACTTTCTACGCGCGCAGCGTTTATGGAAAGAAGCAGGTTCAAAGTGCAGTAATCATCCTGAGATTGCCCTTCATGTCGACAAGCAACGAGTGTATGGAACAGTCGATTCACTTGATGACAATCATGAAATAGATGGTAGTAGCAGCAGCTCCAACATTCAATACTCGACCCATCTGAATGGAAAATGTTTCGTTACCAGCAAGGCCACACCACTATTATCAGAGGATGAATGTAAATTCATCATAAAGACTGCAGAAGAACATTGCAACTCGTCCACTGGCTGGACAACAACGAGACACTACGCAGTACCAACAACTGATATACCAATCCATGAGATAACAAAGTTGCATCATTTATTCACAAAGAAGTTATGGTCTGGCAAAATACGACCCTTGCTGCGGCAACAGCTCAAGCTCAGTGACAATCGCCAAATTTTGATTCATGATGCGTTTGTTGTTAGATACGACTCTTCAAAGCAGAGATACTTGCCACCTCACCTTGACGAGTCCTCACATAGCTTCATCATCGCGCTCAACTCGGAGTTCAAGGGTGGTGGTACTTATATTCATGAGCTAGGACACGTTCTGTCACCAACAGTGGGAGGGATGGTGAGCTTTGAAGGTGGCAGTCTCCTCCACAGTGGTGACCCAGTTGTCAGCGGGATTAGATACTGCATCGTGGCGTTTTGTTACATTGACAAGGTAGGAGAGCAAACTGCCAAGACTGCAGAAGTTGAGAAAGATAACAATACCACTGCTCCATTTTCCTTTGGGTTTCAGTTTGGTTAAGTAAGTAACAATTATCTGCCTAATTTTTTCACCCAAAGCGGAGGTTAGCGAGCATTCGATCAAGTTCTGCATTCATTTCGTCTGCATTCACTTCGTCGGCGCGTTCCGCAGCTCGTTCAGCTTGAAGTTGAACCATCCCTTGTAGTGTAATAGGTCTCACCACAATCCGTTCAGGAGCACGTTCCGCCTGGATGCGGGTGCGGGTTTGCTCTTGAATTTCAGCTGTTTGCTGTTGAAGTTCAGCCGATTGTTGGCGTAGTGCCTGCATTTGCTGTTGATGTGCCTGCATTTGTTGCTGATGTACCTCTTGGAGCTCAACCATTCGTTGACGCAACGTAGCGAAGACATTGTCATCGAGATCTTCGTTGCCGCCGCCGCCGCCGCCGCCTGCAACTTCTTCGAGGTTGAATAAACGTACAAGATTGATGCCAGCAGCAGCAGCAACACCACGACGTCTATCAGGAACCTGTTGTAGCACACCACCTGCCGATTCAATGGATGTGAACCGAGTGCGACAAAGAGGGCACACGTTATTGGTTTCTGACCACTGCGTTACACAATCAACGCAGAACTTGTGTTCGCACCCATCGATAGTCGCTACGTCGTCAGCGCTAGGCTCTTCCAGACAGATGCAACATTCAATGTCATCGGTCTCAGATGATTCAGCGGAGCTCAGACTCTCTTCGTCACGAGACTCGACATTTGGCACATTTTCCTCGCCCGCAGCGAAGTCAAGTTGTTTCGCCGCTGAACTCACGCCCGGGGTCGAGCGTCTTCCTCTCGCAGGCGTCAACATGGCAGTCAATCGTGCATTTGCGTCAATAGATGCACGGCGAGTAGAGCGGCGAGGGGGTGTATGATGAAGGTGTTGCATAGTTGCTGGGAATTAGATTATGAGCTGATCTTTCAACGGTTTCGTCATGTTTTGTGACGTTTACTCGCACAGCGAGGTTGTGAAGGGCCCATTTTACCGAACAACTTTCACGAGTGAGAAACGGTATTGAAGTGCGAATCACATAGGTACGCAGGAGTATTAAGAACATAATCCTTCGTGCTGCATCACTAGTTGATGACTCTCATCGTCTTCAATGGTTTGAGTGGAGATAGAGAAGAGATAGAGACGTGATTTATTCTGATGAGTCACAGGCTGAGTTGTGCATGCGCTAGATCTGTACGGTATCGCCCGTTACAGCGTAGTGTTGCCTACATGGGCGTGCGGTTATGTTTCTATTATTGTACAAGATATTATGATTGTACTGCATATTTACACATCAAACGATAGAAGATAGAAGGGGATCGCTCGAACTATCCCCCAAACTTGCCTATATATCGAATATACCCCCATCGAAATCTCAGACTAGCTGAAATTATTATACCCCCCTTTTCAAGATACTAGGGGAATGCCAGGTGACAACTAGGTGACAACTTCGACTTTTACCCCCCTAAAACTCAGCCTAGCCAAAAATTTTATACCCCCCGGGATAGTGAGAGCGACCCCTTCGGAAGATCAGATGACGGATGTCGGCAGACCACCCGGCATCCTTTACACTAGACTTCCCTTTCTGAAGACCCTCCCAAGATACCGCTGCAAGACCCAAGACCCTCCCAAGACCCTCCCAAGATAGCACGGGCTGGAGCTGTTGTAGAAGCCGTAGACCAAGACGACTTCAGTAGACGATAATCAGTAGATGTTTTGTCTGGGTAGTCATAATTTTTAATTCTCTTCATCACCACAACCACATCAAAAGATCAAGATCAAGCAATCAACCTCTATAATTTATCATGGGATCCACTGTTTCTATAATCAATGATTTCGACGACGGCCGCCATATTGTTGTAGGACTCGGTGTACAGGTCTACGCTGCTGTGTTTGGAACACTCGGAGGAACGCTCGGTGTAGCAGCGGCCGCTTATGCAGCTGTAGGAGCAGCAGCAGGAGTAGCTGCGCTCATTGATTCAGGAGTAATAGTAGAAATTGCAGGACCTTCTCTAACTACTGTTGAAGCAATTTTAACATTAGCAGGAGATGGATTAGCTACAGCATCTGTGGAATTGGCGCCTCTGGCAGGTGAAGGGGCGGCTGAAGTTAGTGGTGCAATGTCTGAAGCTGGCTCTGAAGTAGCTGACGCTTTTGCTGAAACGGTAAAAGCTGCTTCTAGTGCTGGAACACAAGCCAGTGCTCAGCTTATTACAACTCTGGGAACTAACTATCCATTTTATGGAGGGATGGTAGAGTGCATTAATGTACTCGCTGACGAATTGCCTGGAGTTATTAACGAAATGTCTGCGTCTGCGACTGAGATGTCTGGAGCTGGAGGTATTAATCGTTTTTCAGCTCTGGCTAAGCTTCCAATTTCTGACAAGAGCAAAGGAAAGCTATTGATCGCCCTGATTAACACTACCAAGAACAAAAAGCCTGAAGACCGCACCAAATCTGAAAAGGCAGAGATCAAAACTCTTGACAAGGTCTCGACAAAAGCTATGGCCGGAACTTTGGCGAAAGAAGCAAATAACGGCAATGTAGGAGACCCAAATAATAATCAATACAGTGAAAATACTGTTGCCCTGGCTGCTGGTGAAAGTACGAGATGGCCTGCGACTCTATCTTTGGTAAGAACTGCGCGCGTTGTTTCTGTGAATTATATTGATGGAGAATTGAAACTTGCCAAAGGAAGCAAAGATATGTGGACTGGTGGAACAGCTAATTCTGATATTAGGTATTCAAGCAAGAATGATATCACATTGGAGGCTACTACTTTGAAAGACTTGTAGATGTGCGGTGTAAGTAATTACAATACCTAGGGTCATAGTCAGTGAACCGAGCAAGGGAATAACTACGAGAGACGACGTCAATTGGCCTTAAATACTAATTACCCTATTAACTTTGTTAACTGACTTTTTTGGGCCTTCGCTTTACCTCACTTTTCTCAGCACCGCACCTCGGCAGCCGCCGCACCCACATCAGTACGCAAACAAAGGCAAAGGCTTATCTGATATAGCTAATAAGTATATAGCACGCAAAAACGCGGAGTTTTATCATGGTTTGCAGATATCGATGGATGCTACTTCTTTGAAAGACTTCTAGTCTTGTGCGGTCGGACGCTGTGTAAGATTTCTTCTTTTACTTTTAGTCTGTAGACCGAGAAAGGATACTTTCACTTATCTCTAATACCCTCATTAACCCTATCGACTTTCCTAACATAAAAACTAAACTAATCTCACCAGTTGATGACATCTTATGATCTTCAATTGTTGAAGTGGGGATAGAGAAGAGATAGAGACGTGATCGTTTGTTTGGGTGAGGTATCTACGAATAGTACAATCGTAACACCTAGCCTCTCCTCCTGCGGAACGAAAATCGCCTTGGCCTCGTAGCAACGGCCAGCTCTCCACTCACTTCACTCATCTCAATTCTGTTTGCCCTCCTCCGCCGGATCCGAAGTTTCCTGGCTCTCTTCGCTATTCGAGCTGCTATAGACTTGCCTCTGTTGTTATTTTTTGTGAGTATCTCTTCCTCAAGTAAATGACTACGCACCTCCGCATCTTGCTCCCTCCTCTTCAACAAATCAAGATAGTCTTCGGTCATTGAAATGACTTCTTTATAAACAGTTCCTAGACTCCCCCCTGATTGCTCCCAGCACATCTGCTTCGTATGAGGAGATTCTAAAGTAATTCTGTTGTGCGAAACAAAGCTCGGAGGAAAGCTTCCGGCATAATCAATCCTGCCGTCTCCAGGCACACTACGGCCATTAATATAGTCGTACTCCCACTCATTGAAAGGATGTCTTCCCTTTCTCGTGACTGTATTCTGTGATGCTACCTTCCGTTTCCGTCTCAGGTATTGATTAACGATCGGAATTGTGTTGCTTTGACATGCAACAAACGGAGGAAAGTTGGGATCCACCACCGGCTCTCGTGTCACGTCGTCTTCTTCATCTTCGTCTTCGTCTTCTCTAAATGTGTCTTTTCTCCACTGCTTTGCATCATCCATTTGTATTTTCATGTGGGCCTTGTATGCCTCGCGTTCTTCGTCGCTTACTTTGTCATCGTACTCTGGTCCAAAGATACCAAGTTGTAGCCGTTCCCATTCATCCGGATTGTAATAGTCAAAGTATGCATTTTCGCCTTGCACTGACTTTGGTTGCAATGGAGCAATCAAGCCAATTCCAGACTTGTCAGCATCAAACTTGACAATATCGTCGATGTTGGTAACGTCTACGAGTCTATCTTCCGATTGCTTCTTTGATATTGGAAAGAAAGCCCAGTGACTAGACATTGTGAATTGACTTTCTGGTTTGAACTGCCGACACCGATCGAGCTCTGTGTAGTAGCCCTTGTGCAAGTCTTGTAGATATTGAGTTCCCGTATCGAATGGCACTCCAACAACTACCGCTCCCGGCTCATACTTCTCAGGATATTTCCTCATGCATGCAAAAGACATGAGCCCACCCATACTATGTGCAAGGATCTGTACTTTTTGATTTGGAAACGTCTCTTCGCAGAACGTGTGCAGATCAGTACAAAGTTCAGGTAGTGATCGGCGCCAATCGTAGGTAAAGACCGCAGTGGGGCGACAATGCACATGCATTGATGCTTTTGCTTCTTGCTCGTCGGCAGTAGCATCAGTCGTATTAGCAAATGCCCAATTTGATGTCCTCTCCACAAATCTCCCTACTCGATCAAAGATGCCCTTGTTCTTATTACTCGTGGTAGTTTCCTCGTCTTGCTGTTGGAATGTTTCAGTAGAAAACTCCTTCCCGTCATGCTTTCGAAGGTGGTACTGCCGATCCATTTCCTTCAACAACCTCGTCGTGTGGCCGTAAAACGGGAGAAAGTTTAAATCCACAAAATTCTTTGCCCTTGTGCCATCATTATCATTTTCATCACTGCTGCCGCTAAATTCAATAATATGGTCTACTATACCGTCAGGTACAAGTGGTCCACGATGCTGCCGCCCATCACTGTCATATGTCAAAGGTAAAGACAGATCTCGTTCAAAGTAACCATCTGGCTTTGGTGGAAAGTTGAGCAAGTTTGGTAGTGTGAGCCATGCTCTTGTCTTTTTCTTCTTCTTTCCCTTATTGACCATCACTTTATCATCATCTTCAAATGCAAGATGTGTTCCTTTCATACCTGGTACAAAGACGAGTGGTACATCGACTACTTTCCAATTATTGTTGTTGCTGCTTTTTGTCTTGTCATTATTGTTCTTTTCAAATCCTTGTCCAGATTCATTTGGTATAGTAGAATACGCAGCAAGAGGTGCCCGAAGCTGTAGATGTTTCCCGTGATGTGTCAAGTAGCAACGACCATTGTGTTGAAACGCACTTGTTCTACGGAAGAATATAGATCCCCTACTCATGGTGATGGTAACTGTCAAGGCTGCCGTCATGATTGTTGATAGCAGATGATTAGGAAATCGATAATACATCACCTTATGATTTTTTACTTTCACTTAGGAATTGGATAGTGATGATCACCTTCGTCCTGCAACACGTAGGTCCGTCTCCTCCTCCTCTGTAATAAGGCTCGTGGTCAATAGCTGGGAGAGAATAGAGCAGCTTCAAGGAACACGCGTCACGGCGGCTCGGAAATGGTGAACGGAGGTGATCGATAGCGCCACTTTGAGTATTGATTCCTATGTATGTAACACCTGTTTAGGGGGGGTTGAGAGCGCAGAGGGCTGGCCCGGCCCATTGCCGACTCTGGGCTAAAATCAAAAATCTCAAAATCCGAGGCAAGATTACCAATCTCATAGCGAGCCAAAGCCGGCCTCCCAATCGACAGTGATCATAATTTACAACCATCATGGCCTCAACAAAGCGTCTCCTCAAAGAGCGTGCCCAACTCGCCCGCAATCCCGTTCCCTACATCACCTTCCAAGACGATGACGACGACGATGATGATGCCGACATGGGGGCGGGCGATACCACCTCTGGAATTTTCGAATGGAGATTCCTACTAGAACTCAATCCAACTCATGATGATTTGGATGATGCCGATACTATTGGAAGAGCTGCGGATAGTCCGTATTGCAATGCTCCATCGACTGCTACTGCGTCTGCGGGGAGTCCAAAAAAAGGAGGCATTTTATCCAGGGCAACACGATCATCCAAAGCAAACAATGATGCCTCTGCTGCCGCCTCTTCCGCTTCTACAACAACAACAACAACACCATCATCAACTGCACAATCTGCATACGTAGCATTCAAACTCAAATTCCCCCCAAACTACCCCTTCAAACCACCCACCATCACCGTCCTATCCAAATCCTACCATCCCAACATCAACACCAAAACGGGCGAAATATGCGATGCCATCCTCACAGGCGAGGGATGGGGACCCACACTCAACATACGCAAGGTCTGCGCTCGTCTGCGAAAGTTCCTATGTGATCCTGATCCAGATCATCCACTGGAATCGGAAATTGCGCAAACGTTGGTGGATAAACCGAGTGTGTATAAGGAAAAGGCGTACATGTTCTCCAAGGAGAATTTGACGAAAAAGGCGGCGTTTGGGGCTATGCAACAGAAAGTTAGTGGGCGTCGTTAGAGGTTTCATATGCAATAGGTGTCTCCTGTATAGAAGGAAGGGGAGGGATCAATATATCATGAATTTCAACAAAAAATGTAGTACTGCTAAAGTGTGTAACAAAGTTTGTACAAAAAAAAGTCAAATCAAGTCTGCAAGATGACATCACCAATATTATACATCTATCCTCTATCTCCTCTTGACACGACCCTCCAACAAAGGGGTAATAGTACGATGGCATGACAAGTACTGCAACAACACTTTCGAGATAAATGAATCGTCCCATGCCGCATTTCGTAGCCGATTGCTTCTTGTCCAGGATTTACAGCCTTCATTGCCATCTGCGACAAATGATGTTACACCTATAATGTAGAGTTGTTCGTCATCTACTTCTATTCCATTCACTTTGAAAGAGAGAATCGACACGGCATGATCATTATCATTGATGTCATATTCCAACCGTGAGTTGGATGACAAGTGAGGAAAGGCGCCTGTTGGACCCTTTGAACTCCCTTGAAGCTGTTGTCTCATTGCATCCCTCAAATGCACTCCTTGAATTTCCAATACCTCCATGGTCCGGGGAAAGGGAAGTTCCTTCAAAATGTGTCGGACCGTAAAGTCACTTCCGGATGAATACTGACGATCACCTCTGATGAAGCCGCCATTGATCATTGCCAATGTGGGTTTCGTAGCTTTCGTAGCATTATTACAGTCATTGTCGATATAAGTCTGAATCAACCAGTGCATTGCATCTGCCATCAAGTTTCCTCCTGTAGCTTCTCGTCTCCTTACTGATGACATTCTTGTGTCCAAAGAAAGGGGTGCACTGCTTATCTTTGTGATGACGTCATCTAGACTCATTGCTTCGGCAGCCTCCCGTCCAAACGATGATACCATGGAGTCTTCATCCGTCTTCTTTCGGTGTCTCTTCACGATCTCTGATACCGCCTCGTCTTCCTTGATTGTTTTGGTGACCGAATTCATCGACCAACTTGTAGACATGGATTTCACATCTACCTCCCCATTCGAGAAACCAGTCTTCATTTCGATTTCGAGGTCAACACAACCTACCCAGTAAGCATTCATTCCACACTTGAATACCAAGACTCCGCCGTCATTTAGTTCATTACGTACATCATCTTGTCCTTCATCTCGATGTACCATCAACGCAAGATTCTCGTGTTCATGACCTCCAAGAATCAAGTTCACTCCTGCTAACTTGTCCGCTGCCAATAACTTGTCTTCTTCTTCTGACATGTGAGTGATTGCTATAATCACGTGTGCACCTCTTTTACGAAGAGAGTCTGCCGTTCTTCTCGCAACAGAGAGTATGTCAGCATCGAACACAACGTCTTTGGAGGGAGAAGAAATTTTGGGGGTGGATTTGGTGACAAGACCGAAGAAACCAATCTTGATTTGGTTTGGGGTAATATGGATTGTTCCATTTCCAAGAATACCAGGAAAGTACCCATGTCCTTTTGGAAGTCCTTGCTGCTCCAACTTCGAGCTTTCGGGGTAGTAGACGTTACTCCCAAGCCAATCAAAACTCGATTCGTTCACTCTTTGCTTGAGTACTTCATCTCCGTAGTCGAATTCATGGTTGCCAATTACAGCCAAATCAATTGGAATAGCGTTCATTGTTTCGATGGCAACTGATCCTTTACAATGTTGAAGAAGAGAAGAGCCTCCGAGGACATCTCCATTTACAATCGTGAGGGCGGTATCAAAAGAAGGATCACATCTCAAATCCTTCATTAGCGTGGTTGCTCGTGACCAGCCTCCTCTTACACTCTCGTCATTAGAGTCCAAATCGTCGAATGAGTAGACATCATTCACCGTCACAAGACGTAGACGACAACAATTTGTATTTCTTTCCCCCTGATTCAATTCATCTCGTACAGTCTTTTCTATGTACTTTCTCACATCAGCTGCGTCTTGGTCTATTTCGACATCACTGCTTTCGTCATCACTGCTATCACTGCTATCGTCTTCGTTTGTTCCATTCTCCTCTCTTCTGGGACGCAAAAAGGTTGTTGGTATCACGGATAGAGTAGAATCAGTTTCCCAAAAAACAGCAATGTAATCCCCACCTTGTTGGTAACACATATGAGATGCAAGGACCCGAAGAGGTAATAGCGCAGGGTCAATATTCATCACCTGGACTGGCAGCCATACGCAGTCCTCATCAGCATCATACGCTTCCCATTGCTGTTCTCGTTTACTTCTATTTTCTGCAGCAGGAGGAAACTCACGAAGTAGCTTCTTTCCTGTATGTTCAAGTGATGCTAGCATTGCTTCTAAAGGTGTGCTAATATCTGATCTCTCCTGCTTTGACTTTAGAGAAAACTTGGCAAAATCTTCTGGCTTCAATGAAGGAGCCGTTAATGACTCCTTCGCTGCACACTTCTCCAGTGGAACAGCAGAAAAACTGTCTTCCTCGGCCCAATAGATTTGCACGTGAGGGCCAACTGCATTTTTTCGCTTTACATCTTCAACGCATTGCCGCATGTCACTCCACGATAGTACGGTCTCTCCTTCATAAACTTTGCCATCATCCCATAGGACATCTACTTTTGTGAACGGAGGCAACGACGTATCAAAGTAGCACAACCGTTCTGCCATCTTTGACACAGCATTAGTGCAATCTTGTGGATCAAAACCAAACCCAAAAGGAGACCCAGCTAGAATAAGTGGTGAATCGAGTGGAAGGGTGACCTTCCAGCTGATTTCAGTGATTGTATCGCGCAAGGACAAAAGGATGCTGTGTTCGTCAAGATGACATATGCATGCAGGAAACCATCCTATCATGTAACTATTCGCTGTCTTCACATGACCACACCATTTGACATCAACTTCATCATTTATGGCGTATTTAGTTCGATGAAAGAAGTCATTGTCAGTCCAGGTCAAATTACGAGGTATGATGTCATATTCAGACTGTTCGTATCGATGTTGCTCTATTTCATCTCGTCCAAATATACAGGGCTTCTTTAGAATAGTTCTATCATCCATTCCCTCCCCAATGAAAAGGGTCGTCAATCTATCTCCTTTTATTCGAGCCATTTCATCTGCTAGGAAATCTATCACTTGCTCCCAACTTGGATGTCGTGAAGAGGCATTTTTTACCTGCTTTTCGGTGCTTAGATGGATAGAATTGTTTATTATTGGATGTTTTCCTTTGCTAGTTGATAATATATAATGGCCTCTGTCATCTTCTTCATCACTGGAAAGCAGCAACTCACTTTGGAAAGCCTTTATTAAAAACTCCGACATAGTCCACTCCATTCCAGCTTTGTCATCTGGAGCCACTGACATGATACAGCCGTATTTGACAGTTAACTTGTTTGTTTTTGCTTTGTGTTCCAAAACTGCTTCTCCAAAGCTACCCGAATAGCAACAATCGAGAATAATCCATGCTACACCAGAATGAAACTTTCGCTCCAACAGTTCGATGATATCAGAGTGTTTGATCTGCGGCTCGCCGCTGCCAGTATGGGTGCAGAACAGAGAACGAATGCCATGACCTCCATAATAAAACAATAATGAGTCATCTATATCCTCATCTCTATTCTCATTTCTACGATCTAGTAACCGCTCGAGGGAGCTCAGGATACTTGAACGAGTTGCGTACTCATCATATAATTGAAGTAGATTTTGCTTGGGTATGAGATTAGTGAGACACTTTGCAAGACCAATGTCGCCCAAGGAAGGACGTTGCTCACACCATTCATCATTGCATCCAATAATGCAAGCGTACTTCATAATAACAAGTACATGCAAACGCAACTATCAGCAACCGACTGTCAACTGATACCCAGTAGATCTATGAGGAGCGCGCGTTGGAGTTGGAAACAACAAACAACAAACAAAATGAAAGATGATAAAAGTGCATCTAAATCATTTTAGGTTTCGGTCGGACACCAAAAGAAGATCATGGACATGAGGCATAGTAGTAAGTAAGTTGGTAGGGAAGCAACTCGTATTGTAACTTCGAATCATTAGAGAAGTGCGTGAGCAGTGGTTGTCTGCTTTAGGTTACCGTAACAATGCATAATGGACCATCATATCAGCACCTGTCGATGCCCACGCAGCGCTAGCCATCATTATGACGCTTAGAGACTACTGCTGAAGGACAGCCAAATGAAAATGGATCTCTCTGGACACAAACGAGGCTGTGGTATCAGCGTAGATAGCATCAGAGAACAGCCTGAGAAGTGAATATCTTCGTTTATGCTACCACAACCACTGGGCTATCAGCACATGTTGATACCGAAGGTTCTCTGCTAGCGCAGAACCTTGAGTAGACACCTTCACCTATTGTTACTCATTGGCTATATTGGGTGCATGCTGCTTCCTACTTATTGGTATGTTCATGTGTACTTAGGTTTTGTGGTGACACTTTACACTATTGTTTCAAAAACAACGTTGTTCTTTTGGTTGAACATATCCAACACTATCCAACCATGTTAGCACCATCAACCTCGCTTGCAGTCACTCTTACTGCTCCACACGCAGTCGCTTCCATGCGGAGTTACTGGGCGGAGAATTCAGCTATTAGATTTGCGACATCAGGCTTAATAGGCAATGCAATTTTTTTCGGGCTTGATGTTGCATTCCTCCCGATTATAATCGGAGCGTCTCAAAAGCAGTGTTTTATCAAAGCATCAAAGACCATTGCCACCAATGCCGAAAGCATAAGCTTCTTCGTTGCATATCTAGTTGACATCTTTTTACAACATTTCCTTAACGCATTACTTGTATTTGGATTAGACACAATTGCTACGAGAGACATGTACTTATCATCACTAGCTACTGCGTACACTGCTTACTTCGGGACACTATGCGGCTCAACAATTCTTCAAGCATATCTGCTGCGATTTGGAATTAGCAAAACTATAGCATTCTGGAGCACCATTGCGTTAGGTAGTGTTGTCAACTACGTCGTTCTAAACGCACTGGCAGCCAGAGCCAAATCTCAATCTAATGGTACAAGAGAGAATCAAGTTCGCACCACGAATGGAAGCGATGTTAGAAGCAAAAGGCTACAAGTTGCAATGATAAGCACCCCAAAGCACTTTGCGTTCCTTGGCCAGTCACGATTAAAGTCTAAATCGTCAGATTAAGTTATTTGTTCGGAAATAGGTTGCACTTGTGGCCACAGCCAGTTGGGCATACTTCATTCTTTCCAAACCATTCTAATGCATGATCCAAATGTCCGCCATGACCACACCCAGGACACCATACAAACATTCCTTTTACAGATTCGTGGCAGATGAAGCATGTTCCGACCTTTCGTCGACAGCTTTTACATGAACTGTTGCTCCCTCCTTGTAAAGGTTTTCCACAAACAGGACACGACTCGTGGATTGTTGTTGATTGCTGATTGAGCGAGCCTACTACGGGGTCATTGCAGTTTTTGATGAGACTTGCTGCCTGAGTAAATAGACACATCTGCTGGAGAAGGTCAATGTAGGACAGGTACCATTCTCTCACTACATCAATGCTAAGATTCGGCAGCCTAGACTTGGCCAGACCACCTGCTGTAACCGGAGGCACAATCACATCCATTAGTTCGCAGAGAACAACACAACTTTGAACATCTCCCGCATCAGCTCTCTGGAAAAGTAGCTTTCGAAGCGTCGGTATTAACACATGTGCCATTGGATTCTTTGGCAAAGACGAATAACTGCTTGGAATGCAGTCAAGACCTGATCCTTTCAATATAATAGCAAGTGTTTTCCACATCTGTGTCAACGCTGTTCGGTTAAGCCTCTCAGCAACAACTGCATTGTGATTACATGCATCTACTTTTGCCTGGATTCCGCCGCCTGTCTTTGTTATATACATCTCGGAAAAACGGCTCAAGTGCGTGACCTCTGGGGCAATATCTATACCACTGCCACTGTCTGGCAATGGCACTTCTCCTGAAAGATCTTTCAAGTCCCCTTGGTCTGTGACAGAAAACGCGAGTTCCGAATTAGAAATAGGCGAAGGGGCAGTATTCCCTCGAACAACTCCAACAGCATTTACATGTTGATGAACAGCAATTATCTGCAAACTCCCAAAGCCCGGTTGGAAAGGTGATAGATTTGTGAGCGCAAAAGTCGAACATGGGACCTCGCTGATTGGAAAGTGACCCAACGAGAAGTTTTGCATGAGGCATTGCCCATCTCGACCCACAGTAATAACAGTCTGCCACTTCCTTTCGAAGTTCGCCTCTTCTGATTCTGTTGCCCACGCAAAGTCTACAACGGCTCCATCTACGTGACCTTCACAAACACTGACCGGCATGAACGGTCTGTGACAAGACCACAATCCAATCACGCCATTGCCTCCAGCATTGGCACCAGATATTGGCGATGTTGCCACAGCAATCATGGACTCATGATAATTATCTTCGTCGTCATTTGCCTCTTCTGGGGGTCTCCACCGTATACGTGTGACCGGGCTAGAGATTGCCAAAACATGTAGAGGTAGATTCTTTCTTGCTCGAAACCTGTCTCCGGACGCTATTCGTTTGATAGGAGAGTTGGAACCAGATGATATAATTGAACATAGAGTAGCCTGGTTAGCAGTTTGTATTCCACGAATGTCGCCGATGTCAGTATCCTTCCTTGGATTTGCGACATTGACTCCTTCACTAGAGGTGATTGATACCGATTCACTGTCGGATATGTAAGAATTAGAGTTCGTTTTCAAATTCTCAGATGCGTCATCCTGCTTGTCAACATTCAATCCACTTTCAATATTCCACACCTTCACACATCTGTCACGTGAGCCTCCTGTTGCAATTTTGTATTTATGAGTTGGATGCCAGTCTACAGAAGTTGCTTCCCCAGCATGTGCACTTTCTTTCATGATTGGCCGATTAGGAAAACGTATATCATAGGTCAGCAGCCACTCTCCTGCTACCATGGCAAAAACATCATCAATGAAAGGGCTCCATTTGATATCTCTAACGGCTTCACACTTTGGCTGGTAAGTTGAACAGCAATGCCAAGTCGCAGTCGTAATTGTGGTACTTTGAGTAAAGGGATTTGGCACTTGCTGCTTTGTGTTGCTACTGCCACCAAACCCAAACCATGTAGATCGATTGGCAACAATATTATTTGAAGCATTTGTGACTGATGAAGTTGTTGCTCTTCGATCCCAGAGCTTCACGAGACCGTCTTGACTTCCAGACAAAAGCAAATAAGGACGTCTTCCCGTAGGATGCCAAGAGAGACGGTTGATTGCTCGTGAGTGCGCCAGGAACATAGCCTCGGGCTGCCCAATCGTTGCAGCTGACGTAACTTGAGCATTATTGGCGTTGTTACTACCTCCCCATCTATCATGTCGACCTGGAGTCATTGCCTCATGTTTGGGAGCAAGTAAAGCTGACCGTGCATGCCAAGCAACTATAACACCGTTTGATCCAGCTGCAGCGACAACAGAAGAATCATCAATTGGAGTTGGCGACTCGTTTCCCAACGGAGACACAGGCTTTTCTTTCGTTTTAGCATGTACTCGATTGATGAACGGAGGATGATGCGAAGAATTTTGCTCAAAATCTAATGCATCCATTGATGAAGAGAACGTCGGACTATAATCTCCCAACCCACCACTATCTGACACTCCCTTTCCACTAGATGTGCCACTCCCTCCAACGCCATTATCCAAAACAAACGACTGGGGTAAACTCCACGCGACATCCGTCACGTTAACATTGACACCACCACCGCCGCCACCTGTAGGTGTAGGAGTAGATGCCCCCGAGATACGCAAGGCATCGTGCATATGAGTATATTGTGAGTTTTGAATAGATGACGGTCCTCTGTTGAGACTGCTGGTATTATTCGCTTGGAAATGCTGTGCAATCCTCACAGACCGGATTTCTTCCATTTTGTCGCCCAAACCCAAACGCAGGACATGCAGCACATCTCTACCAGAAGCGACGGCATATTTTCCTTCGGGAGATAATGAAATTGATGAAAACGGATGATTTGACTGAGATGTCATGGTAGAAGATTGTTTTTTGTCTGCAAAGTCACTACAGTAAAGCTATCAGACGATTCACTGGCCAGTTGCGGTCCTGATTATGACACGTCTGCTTGACTATCCAAACCACCGCACTCATATCCTACTAGCTGCTGCAGCCTTTCAAGAAGTGACATGGAAGAATTTTCGATGCAAGCTCTGTACATACCCTACGTCGGAATTGGTAACTCGATCTGTAACCTATGGTACGCTCTCCCTCCAAATCACCATCTCGTGCAATGCAAGCAATAATTGATAGATAGCCCGACATATATGATGGGCGGTTCGATAGACCTGTATTTACAATGTCATCCGACGCTAGAGACCCCAACGCACCCAAGAAGCCATTGACCGCATTAGATTTCTACGCACAAGCAGGGCGGAAGGAGGCTGCAGCCAAGGATGATGTTACTGCCGACGCCACTCAAACGCAAGCGTCTTCTGAATTGTATGAGATGGAATTTAACAATCTGAGTGATGCCGAAAAAGCAACTTGGTACAAGCTAGCCAGAAGGGATAAGATACGGTACAAAAAAGAAATGGCAACATATGAGCCGCCTGTCGACTCGTCATCTGGGTGTCGCCTCTTGTTGATGGGGCGCTTCTTCCCATTTGACTCGGAAGGTATACCTTTTGCTGATACAACGCTGATAATAAAAGAGGCCCAAAACAGTTCTCACATCGGAGAAGATGGTGGAACTGGCCTCAATGTGTGGGACGGGGCTCAATTGCTCTTGCGGTATATCGAGAAAGTACCAAATATTGTGAAAAACAAAAGAGTGATTGAACTTGGATCAGGTTGTGGCATCGTTGGGGTTGCATCAGCTATTTGTGGCTGTAAAGAAGTGATCATGACTGATTTATCGTATGCGTTGCCACTAATGAGAGAGAATGTCGACATCAATAGAGCTGCTTGGAAGGATAAAAACGTCGTAGTGAGCTGCAAAGAATGTGACTGGTTTCAACCTCCACCAGTTGATGAGTTACTTGGCCATGACAGCAACAAAGCAGATGTACTGCTAGTTGCAGACTGTGTGTGGCTGTCTAGCTTGATTGCACCATTGATTCGAACACTAAAACTATACACAAATGAATCAACCGATGTGTTTATCACTTATCAACAAAGAGGGAAGGAAGCACATGACTTATTTATGGAAGGAATCCACAACCTCTTTGATGTCGTTGATGTAGACACGTTGAAAGAAGCAGATCTAGCAAAACCCAATGTCTTCCATTTGTTGCATTGTAAAAGGAAAGTAAGTTAGAGAATTACCATAACCTCGGAGCTTTGAATGTCAACTCTTCTCCACTGCGAGGGTGTCTAAGCGATAGCATTTGTGCGTGTAGTCTGAGAATTGTAGGCTTACCCGCGTCCCACGGCACAGGTGAGTCTCCATAGAGCGAGTCTCCTACGATGCCGCTCCCAATCTCTGCACAGTGGATTCGCAGCTGGTGTGTTCGGCCTGTGATTGGATGCAATTCCAAGATAGCTCCTTCCTTCGTTGTGTTATCCTCACCACTATCTGCGTCTTTGAATATTTTCCATTTTGTTATACTTGGCTTGCCCCCATCATCTAACTCACGTACTTCCCACTTAATACGCTCTGTCCGGGATGCTGCCAGTGGTAATTCAATTATACCCTCCTCGAGCTTCTGATCATCATATGGCGGCCAACGCATCACGTGAGCTAAATATACCTTCTGCACTACATCTCGTTCTCTCCACGCCTTGCAGAGTTTGGAAGCAGACTCTGAATTTCGAGCGAATAGTAACACCCCGGATGTTTGACAATCAAGTCTATGCACCACATGCAATTTGCTTTTTTCGCTAGTTGATAAGTTGTGATTGTTTTCATTTGCAAAGTCACCATAACCAAGTAGACGAAGTTGTCCTTGCGCAGACTCCCAATCCTCTGTTGGTGTTGGCAAATTCATTAGAGGTATGTGCAATCGTTGAATGATAGAGAATGCTTCATCGGCAGCACTCCTCAACGACGGTGGCATGGACGGTTGTTTTGTCTTTTGTGCCAAGTTATCATCTTTTCTTTGCTTCTTTTGTGGCGGCTCATTCTTACTACTTTCGGGCTCATCGTCAATGTGAGAAGGAAGCAGACGCTTTCGATTGCGAAAGACATATCGTGCAAATGGCTCAAGTTTCCGCGGTATGCTCGACAGATTGTTTGCAGTGCTAATGTTTTGAAGTAGTTCCTTTACATATTCATTCTTATATGAATTAATGTCATCAAGAGGGATGCTTTTGATGGCTTGAATCCACGCTTCAACTGCAGTCAGCCTGTCTGATGGACGCTTTAGTTTTATTGTTGTGTCAGTAGGCGAATCAGCGTGTCCTGGAACCGAACGTAAGTTTGCAGGCTTATCGATAACGATGATGTCATCATCAGCATGAATGATTCGGATTTGAAGATGCTGTGGGATGTTGTTGGAGGACATGATTATTTGGCTGCAGACTATAATATCCACAAGCAAGGAGTGAAAGCCAGCAGCAAACAAAAAAGAGAGGGAGGTAGGAGTGAGTACATAAGGTGCGTAGGAATCCCTACACAAAATTGCGCACTCGATCCTCAAGCTGATGGATGGAGCCGATTAGCATGGAGATTGACAGAAAAATACCCACCGCTACAATACCATTCAGTCAGACAATATATAGATGCTCAATAACACCATCGTTATATCATTCTTGCTATGCGGTTTCGTCATGTCGTCGGCAGAATTGGAAGATGAGTGGCATGCAAAATTCTACTACGCAGGGCCTTCTTTGCTGTCGTCGACTGATGGAGATGGATCAATAGTAGAGTTGCCATCATTTCTTGAATTGAATTCAGCAACACGACATTATCGTGAAATGGCAGAGGGTATAATAAAACAGCTGTCAATGTCTCATGAAGTTGCTTTGCGGACAGAAGAGATATTCTTCCCTCACAACCGCAGTACTAAACAGAGTCTATCCCATCACTTGGAAAAGAAGATATCGAAAGCAGCCGAGCTGCTGGAACATAATGCATTTGTACTTGAGGAGATATTAAAACCATTTCCTGTCAATGCACTTGAGCCATCAACAGTCAATTTAATATGCAGAATGGACGAAGAAAGGACAGCTGTAGAATCGTCATCTGATGTACAACACACTATTGCGAGATACATACCTTCATTTAGTGCAAAGGGCGCAAATGGTGACAATGTTAATGAAGAGCAACCGTATGCGGAAGCAGTGCAAATAATTGCTCATTTAACTAGAGATTGGTCAGAAGAAGGAGCTATCTTAAGAAAAGAATTTGGTTGGATTAAACAGCAACTTTGGCGATATCACTATGAAATGAATCAAACAACGGAGAGCGTTTTATCACCGATACTGGTCCCTGGAGCAGGAATTGGTAGATTAGCGTTTGATCTTGCTTTTGCACAAGACGAAGAATGCACTAATGACTGCGTTGCAAGTTATCCCTTTGCTGTGGAGGCGATGGACAACTCGATCGTCATGGCAGCAGCTGCATACCAACTATTCCACTATTCCAATGACAGCATGGCAAGCAACCAAGGACAAACAAAAATATACCCCTTTGTATCAGACTCTCTCTCTAATGAAGTAGACACCCAACGGCGATGGGACTCTGCTCAAATACCAGAGCAATCTGTAATGGATGAACTTCGTAATGTGCACGACCGGCAACCGCACCAACGACCAAAGTTATCATACACTGTCGGCGACTTTGTTACCACGTATAGCTCTCCATCGAAACAAGGACAATATCGTATGCTCGTGTCAATGTTCTTCATAGATACCGCAACCAATATATACGAATACATTTTGACAATCAGGCATTTTCTCAAGAACGGAGGTGTTTGGATAAATTTAGGTCCTGTTCAATGGCATCAAAATTGTCAATTGCATCCTACCACCAACGAGCTGCGAGATATGATTGAAGCCGCTGGATTTGAAGTCAAGCACTGGGAAGTGAGTGAAAAGCTCGTAGCATATCGCCACCCAGATGATCTAGATTCAACTCACTCTAAAGAGAGAGGAAGCAGATCCACAAGATCTGAGGCGTATCGCCCTCTGAAATTTGTTGCTGTTCTCAAAACCGACGATTCGTCCAGGAAGAGTAAGGATAAGGAAGAGTGCCTTCTCTCATCTATACAAAAAGTACGTCTTAGCACTGGCAGGCGATCTATTGTAAATCACATACATCGCGATTTTGTTGAAGAGCCAGATGATGATACTTGAACACAATCAAACAAGACCGTTTGCAGGAAGTTGATCCCTTTGCTCGCTGTTGTTTCCAGAGTTTGTCAAAGTGGTTGAGTCCTGGCCTGTTGTTGGTACTCCCAAGCCACATACTTCGTCCACCCATGATGATACGTTGTTCATCAAATATTCAATCCCTGATTTTCGTCGTTTACGATCAGACAAAACAAGGTAATTTAGATCAGAAATGACATTCTCCAACGAATAACTGCCACCGATAATCTTTGCTTGTTGACTGAGCAAAGAATCTTCTCTTGAATTCTTAGATGCCGTAATTGAAGATCTCCTGAAATCGGGATTAACAAAACTATATCGTATTCCACCTTTTGTTACATTGCCATTCTCTCTTTCATTGAAATCAACCACATCAAATCGCAGCAACCGATCCGAGAAGCCATGTATCTTGACATCACAATTGCATCCCATATCATCTTCTCCTGTAGATTGTCGTAACACATCCCACGCATCTCCTCCTCGTGACACATGGTCTATTGAAGCCAAAGGAATGTATCGCTCCATAATTTGATATTCAGAATAGTCAGTTTCCAGCACATTACCATTGTAGTCACATGGAATGGCACAGTCTAATACACCATCTGGTGTTTGACAGCATACATTTTGAATAGTTTCTAATGGTAATGGTTCAGTCCTGACTCTCAAGGCACATTTGCCCTCCAGCTCTGGGTGTGATAGCACCAAGGTAATTGATGCTGGGATGGGATTGTACAATGCAATGTTAAATGATTCAGAAGTTACCGACACTCTATCTGCATCATTATTGGTAATTGTTTGTCCTTTCGAATTGTCTCTACGCTTCTTTTCACACTCCGGACATTTGTGACGAAGGATTACCCAATCATCCCCTCGTTGCATCGCATTTGCAAACATCTTGAAGCGATTTGTTTTCTTCTTCTTTGCCAACTGTACATGAGGATGAAGCCGGCAATTGCCGAACTTATCTCTACTGGCTCGATTCTCTTGTGATATGGTGGAATATACACTTGATTCATCAGTTGGTGCATGCAAAAGATTTGGTTTCTCATGCTCGGTGGATTCCTTAAAAAACAGCTCACGCTTAACACCCCCGCCCATTTCCGCTGCACTATTTCCACTGTAGTTAACTGACCACTCTCTTGGAAATGGAGACAGATCTCTCTGAGACGATGCACGGACGTTTTCCATGCATTTACGCCACCAGAAAATATTGATCGGATTCGTCTGCAGCTTGGAAGCAATGCCTTCCGCTTCCGTGTTGGAAGGAGAAAGAGGGCAGCAGAGGTTTAGGTTCTCCATGGTAACTACTTCTGGCTTTTGCTGGGGTTTGCCTTTTGCTTTGCTACAGTCTGTTTTGTGTCTGATACGACACACATTTTACATAGCGTATGTTTTCTCAAAGTTGTAGAAAGCCTCGCCAAAGAAAGGAGAAAGGAGACAACCATGTCGCGCACCCCTCTCCTGATGAATAGTACCACCGGCATGAAACACCAGTGTTGTTTGTTCCAGAGACAGCATCCACTCCGTCAACATGAGCCGAACCCCTATAAGCAGCGGCCGCCGACGCCGTCAAACGGCGAGAGATCAACAAGAAGTCGACGCTGTCGAAAACCCCACTGAGTTATTTCAAAGAATCAACAGTGGCGATTGGGACGGCGCATTACTCACAGTTTATAGAGCACCGGCTGAAGCAGGTATATGGGTTTCCAGATGGTCCAAGCGCAATAACAAAGTTGCTGCGTGGAAGTATCTCCCTTTGCATCTGGTATGCCTGCATCAAAAGCCTCCGTGGCCTCTGCTTCAAGCATTACTACAAGTCAATCCACAAGCAGCATCCACACCGACACAACACGACGGAAACTTGCCCATCCATTACGTTTGTGAAAGCGGTTGCGATGATGTCAATGTACTGAGATCATTGATCACAGCTTTTCCCGAATGCATGTCGGCAATGAATGGAAACAATAAAACTCCCAAAATGGTATGCCATCCAAGAACAAAGAACGTCTTGAAGAAGGTATTGAAACAAACAATACCGCCATCTCAACTTGCAAAACAAAGCATGAAATCACCTCGCATCAATCCGCAAGGCAAAGATAAAAAGTCCAGGGTGGATCAACGAAATGCGTCCGAGTTTTCTTCAAGATATACCATACCTACTCAGCATCACGAGCAAAGGCAGCTACCAGAAGACGATATAACCAACGATTACACGCGTTCTCCTCCTTTTCAAAGGCAATCGCCTGAGAATAGATCGATGAACAACTATGATTTGACTTACTCTTTTAGCAGTGATGATACGGACTCGAGCAGATCTCCGTCCCCTCCTCGCAGCCGCTACTTCAGCTCTATGCGGACACCCAACGACAAAGAACAAAGTAGTACTTCAAAAACTAGTGAGACGAAAAAAAATCCTTACAATGAGGACAGCCATCACACAAGAAGTAGTGAATTGACTGGACAATTACAGAAATTTTCTCTCTCCCCAGAGAGCTCTGATATGAAGTTGTGTGATAGAATATTAGCCAAGGCAGAATCTGAAAGCGTGCAGCTACGGGCACAGATTGAGCAGCTGCGGACACAAAAGGCCAAGTTAGAGAAAAAGGTTAAGCTCAAAGAGAGCTCGATGGAAGACAATCTGAATACTCTTACGAACGCATTGAAAGAACAAGGAGACAAATCGAGAATTACCCTATTCCAACAAAAAGATGAGAGTGTCGATCCCAATCTTGCAGGTATAACAGAGGCAGTTTTGATATTGCTATCGAATATGGAAATTAAGGATAAAAAGGTCGGCGAACAAATCATCTCTTTGCAAACTCAACTCTCTGAAACCGAAGTCAAGCACAAGTCGGCACTTGCAACTAATCTGGCACTTCAGCAAGAAAAGCAATTCATCACTGACGAGAGAGATAATCTGGAGGCGATGGTAACGACACTGGAAGATGAGAAAGAATCACTGAAGAAAGAGCTTGGTCACGAGAAGGAAAGAACAAGCTCATTGAAAGTTATCAACCAGTCGTTGCAACAACAGATAGACGCGGCTATTGGAGAGCTTCCAGGGAATGAGAGGAATTTAAGATCACAGTTAAGATATCTGAGCGCAGATCTACGGAAAATGAAAGATGAGCAGGCAAATAGTATCGAATCTCAGAGGTACCAAAAACAGATTGCATCTCTCCTTGAAGAACAAAAATCGATGCGCGAAAAGAACCAAACTTTGAAAGACACAATACGGGAGAATAACGAGGAGTATTCAAGGAAGATTATGGAACTAGAGAGGAAGTTTGAAGCAATTGAGCAATCTAATAAAGAGTTCAGACTAAAAACAAAAGCCACAACAATCGATGAAGAGAACAAAGAAGAATTATAAACATATTTTATAACAGCAGTTTAGAGACTTGTCTGAAAATACTTCCATAAAACACTGAATACTGCGCCTTGTATGGCATTTGTCAGCAACCGTGTTTGCAATCCTCTTCCAAACAGACCTGCAACACCATCAGTTTCAAGCACTAAAGCAAGTGCCTCACGGTATGTTATCTCTTTGCCTGCACCATCTCCCAAGCCAGCAGTCTGCTTAGTTGTCTTGATAACACGCAAACTATTTGACACAGTATCAGATACCGAAGATGATACTAGACCCAATGCCGCAGAACGAACGAGAAATAGCAGGAGGTCTTCTTGCTTTGATATCACCGGTAAGTAATCGTTCAAAAAATTGTATGTGAGGTACCACGGAAAGTGCCCAGCCGCTGTTGCTGCAGCACTTGCCAAAGCTCCCTGATACAGTGGAGATGGACCAATATCAATGACTTGTTGCTTGAGCTTCTCCAAACCATCTGCACCTTCCACTTGCATTGCAGTCTTTGATGTATCAATTGGCATTAGACAGATCCTCCAGGCACCAGCTGTGAGAGATCCGGCTAATGTTTTAAGTGGAAGTGGCAATGATGCAGTCTCTGGAATACTCTCAAGTAATGCTAAAATACCGACGTTTGCAGCAGTGTCTCCGAACCTGGTGAGGGGCCCTTGAACAATCGCAAAGGGCAAGCCCTGATATAATCGAGGAACCCCCCCATCATCGTACAACTCCTTCAGAGAGCTACCCAATGTTCCGCCATACCTATATTGATAGTTCATGGCTGTACGTAACCACATTAGAGTTAAAACTTGGACCACTGCAGCTGCTGCACCAGCTTTGCCACCTCCAAGTGCTTTCTTTGCAGCTTTATTGAAAATAGCTTTAGTATCAATTGCCGGGACATCCGCAGCAGCCGATGCCACCAAGTTAGATGTCTCGTCATCAGTAGCAGCAGATGCATTCTCTGATACAGCTAATACAGAAGCCGCCCCGATAACGGAGGTGACGAGAAACCGTCTTCTATCCAATTCGGCATCTTCATTATTCTCGACGCGAAGCGATGTTAGTCCTCTGATGCTGCCGCCGCGACGATGATAATTTGGCACAGAAAAGCTGAGCACTAATTGGCAGCAATATGTCGAGACGAGCCAGGCTAATAGAAGACGATGATATTGCTTCATAATATTAATTCCACGTTCAATATTTAATACTTTGAGTGTACTTACAGAGATCGAGTCAGAGTGGTCAGAGAGGGAAAGACGATGGATGATGATGATGAATGATGTGATGATGAAGCTGCAAGCAGGTTCTGTCATGTGTGACTATCTGGTATTGAATCATACAATAAACCGATTCCTACGTGAGTGTTGTGGACTAGGCATTTCAGACCGGCATTAAAATAAAGGGGACAAAACAGGACAAAGGGTCCTGTTGATTGATTGACAAGAAACACCCTACATACCTACCCCGTAACATAGATAGATAGATAGATAGATTCCCCCCTGGCCTGAGCTGACAATACACCCCGAAATCACGCGATATGTGGAGGATTGATGTGGGTGGAGAGTATATAATATGATGTCGTCAGAGGAAGCACCGCCTGCACCAGACGCACGCCCGTCGTCCCCTCCTCCCACTCTGAAAGATTGCGTGTCAATCATTACCGCTTCAGATGCATCGTCGCCTTCATCTACGAGGAAGAAGGGGGAGCTGGCGCTCTCTATGTTGGTACGATGATATTCTTTCTTCGTTTTCAATTCAGTTACTTACTCTATTATCGACTGCAATCATCTCATTTCATTTTTTTTGTTATCTTCCACCTCTCAGGGTTTCTGCTATCACATTGCCAGAGACCAAGCAACACTTTCCAAATTGCAGTCAGAGAATAAGATGAATAATTTACAAATCTCTGAAATACCTGCAATGCAAGAACTTCTATCAAATCCAGCACTCTTTACTGCATTTGTTTCGATGCTCAATCCTGCGACTGCATTAAATCTTCAGCAACAGATGACGATAGGAAGGAAAAGAGCTCCCTCGGAAGATTTAACTCATTCCCGAAAAAGGCAAATGTTATCACCAGTACCAAATAGACAACACTCTAATATCGAAGAAAAGGTACAATTGCCAGTGGAATCAACATCAGTTTTGGCAGCTACGTGTTTATACACTGTCTTGCAACATGTTGATCACTGGCCAATACAAATCATGAAAGCTTTTGCCGAAGATAGCTTCGGTCCTAGGATTTGGGTAGATGACGACCGGTGTAGTGCAATCGTTGCAAATTTGGAACAATCGATCCAGTCGCGTCACGACGACATTTTGACTGGTGCAATGGTCTCAGCGGCTGAAAAAGCTGACAAGTATTTTTCATCTCTTGGTGCGTCGAGTACAAAAAGCAAAACCACTATTCCAACTGTTCCTGTTCCAACAAAGCAACCAAGCACCAAGGAAAAGCGCAAGCTAACATCTGGTGCCAAAATGAATGTAGAAACCTCATCTTCAAGTGGCGAAGAAGAGGTATTGGAGTCTGAAGTATTACCGTCTTTCAGCATGACATCAGTACATCAAGAACAATCACTTTCATCAAATGAAAATGATTCATCTCTTTATGCTCTCTTCTCAGCAAGTTCGCCTTCAACAGAACAAGTACGACCACGATATGTGAGCTCGAACGTTGAGCTGATGTATGAAGTAATATCAGATGCCTTTGAAGAGCGACTAAACTCAAAGTCCAAACAAAACTCACGACTATTGGTGACACTACCTCTATTTCTACGAATTCCACGCGTCAGAGTCTTGGCATCTAGACACTTGGAGCGATGGCTTCAATCTCCAGCATTGGCGGGTCTTGCTCGAACATTGTTTGCTGGGATTGTCAAACATGTTGAAAATGTGGATCCTCCTCTTTTCGATGACTTGGAAGTTGTTGATAACATTCTGAAACTGAAACTAAAGGCAAACCAGCTTGGAATTTTTGTTGAACATATAACTGCAATTGTCAAGACGCTTCCATCTGTTGCTAGACAGGTTTTTACTTATTGCATTTCACAAGGGGATCCATCCAATGAGAGTGCAAAAGATAAGCTGCAGGTTCTCAGGGCTGTGTACATGACGCTAGATACGAAGGATGCAGCAGCAACGCTAGCATCAAGCATTATTGCGCTGGAGTCGGAAGTGATTGAACTAGGATCGAAAAGGGATGAGATTATGTCACAATACAAAGCTCTTCATGCACATCTGTGTAAGGTTGCTGAAAATCTCAGCACATCTTTTGATGGATTTCAGTTTGCAACATCAATTATCGAGGCAAAAATGGGCACCGCATCGAAATTGTCAGATGCACTCAACTCAAGTCGGCTAATTTTTCTGTGTGCAACTCTTGTTACACTTAACATATCTTCATTACAGCATCACGACGAAGAAGTGAATGCCAATGAGCTGTCACAATATCGAATGAAGATGTTGAAATTGCGCAAGGCCATAATGCAGTGGTGCATGAAGGACCTTTGCTCTGTTTATCACAAAAAGATTATTCAAGAAGAGGAGAGGCAATGTGCTGATTCTCAGTTTGAGCGCGGTGCAGTGGTTAGTGGACCTGGTGTAGCCAATTATAGTAGCGCACTCGACGCAGAATCACATCGCAACAGCAGTGATCAACGTTCTTCATACAAAGATTTAATGTCATTAATGCGATGCTTGATGTTTATATCACATCCTCCCTCAAGCGATATGGAGTTTTTCTTGGGCGAATACTCAGATAGTGACCATTGCAATCGAGTTGAGTTTTGCTGCAAATATGGTGCAGACATTGATGATGGATTGGTAAGTTCTGTCTTTTGATTAGTTCAGCAGCTTGCACTAAATTTCACTAGCTAATACCAACCCTTTCTTTTGTTTCAGATTCAACTGGTGCTCACTTCGGACAGTGTGACTCCTATCACGGCTATTTCACTAGTTGAGAACCTCGTAGAGCGATGCAACGTTTCTTCTGTCGCAAAGGTCTTGGATTTGACCAGTGACACAGTGATGGGCATGTACAAATTAGCGGAGTTCAAACCGGTATTACGCAACAAAGAGGTCATTAATTTTGAGTCAACAGACGAGTACACCTCCGACGAAGATGATGCACAGAAAAGCCAAATCCCTCGTACCTTAGATGTTTCCAGCCTGCCGCGCTTGGCTGTAACAAGTTTATGGTGGCGTGTCTCATGCATCGCCCTCGTGTTGAGTGGTCTGTCCCCAAAAGATGTTGGCGCCGCGCTTTGGAATCAGCATCCAACTTTGAGGGCTTTGATTAGAATGACTACATCACAAAAGTATCGCTACCCAACTGCTGATTGTGACGAAGCTGAGCGGGACAAGGTGAAACAAATAGAGGCAAAAACACGAGAGACAGAAGCCAACATTGTAGAGAAGCTCTTTATGCCCCCACAGCCGAGGAAAACGAAGCAAACGAAGACAAAATCACCAATGCGCACAGGGATTCGTGTTTCAGCTAGACAAAGGGAAAAGCAAGAGAGATTTCGCAGGGTTGAAGAGGAAAGAAATGCGGCTGCCTTGCAAGCAGAACATTTGAAGCTAAAGAAGGTGCTCCGCTCTATGCAGAAGAATGTTATGCTTTTTGACCCTGAGCAGCATCAAAGAAAGCCACCTAAAGGATCCATTGACCTACTCTTATCAGTCAACAACCACTTCGGTTTAGCAGAGAAATTCAGACAACTGACAATTCCAGACTTTTTACTCCAAACGATCGGTGAAGGAAGAAGTGCAATTGAACGAGCTTACGATTGGTTAATACCAATCATTTCATCTCACGCAGAAATCATCCATCGTCTCCAGCCTAACGCATCGTGCTATTTGTTGTTGCGTGCTTACGGTAGTACCGAAGGAGAAAAGAACAAAGAGCTGCTAGACTTGACAAAGCCTCTGCTCTGTCATGTGAAAGGTTGCTTGACAGGTGAGCACGGCGAAAGACATGCAATGCTTGCAATGGAGTTGTTAATGTCTGATATTTCAGACGAACGTTCGTCCCGTCGAGTTTGCTCGAGGAGGGTCCTTCAAGAAGCCTTTGGCGGTGAAAATGATACTTTGTGGTTGTCGCAGGTGATTAATGACAAGCACTCAGCCGTATTCGTTCCCTTGGTTGTAAGGGCCGTGTCGAGAGCTTGTGCATATGAACGGGGGGGCGTGTTATCCACGTATGTCCTTGCTTTATCAAAGTACCGAGAATTTATGAAGGCAAATGACTTCGATTTTGTGTCATCACTTTGCGAGTTGATAAATATTCGGCCTCACGTCTTCGCAGAAGCACTTGAAAGGTTCCCTGAGTTGAGGAGGTTATGTATTTCCAAAGTTAAGCATGCAATCGAGGATGCCATTACTCCCAATAAAGCTGATGCACCGAACGATTCGACAGCTGTGACCATTTTAGTAAACTCACAAGAGTACATGCTTCCAGGCAATTTGTTGGGCGCATTCATCGTTATTATGAGCAATTGGCAAAAAGGCGAAACAACTGAAGAATCGGAAGAGAACAACATCATGGCTCTTTTGAAGCAGCTAGTGACGGGCGAGAAAGATTCCGTACTATCAACCGCTATGCGTAACGGAAAACGGGCTGTGTCGGTGGGAGAATGGGTTTTACTTGCTACAGCAAACTCAGATATCATTGCCAAGCAAGCTGCATTATCAGTACCTGATATTTTCCTCCCTCGCCTACTTCTGTGCTGCGGAATGTCAAAAACATCTCTCGTCACTATGATTGAAAGGTTAAGCAAACTGGGGGAATCGGTGTCCGACCCGTCAAAGCTTTATAATGAATTGCTATCTACTTCTGCAGTGAGTGAGTGGGGCTTGCAAAAAGGAAACCGAATTACCATCAAGAAAAGATTACACGGTCGAATTGCTTCATACTTGCGTATATTCAGCAATGCTATGACAGATGGCGAGCAAGACGAGTTAAATACGATTGAAAGATGTGCTTTTGTAACGTGGCTTGCGTCAGAGGTTTCTACCGCCACTGTAAAGAAGTCTGATTCTACTACGCGATGCTTCGATGAAATCATGAACAGCTTGAACTCATCTACGCCAACATCTCTTGACGAAGAGAGTTTTATCGATTTGGAAGATGAAGAGATTGACTTGAGTATCGGCGAACGGATAGTGATTGATACTTGTGCATCCGAAGGCCACACAAGGCGATCAGCAGATTCCATTTTAACTGAAGAGTTCATCAAGTCGACCTTGGCAGCGGGGGAATACGATTTACTAGACAAATCGTTGGAACAGATCAAGAATGATTCATTCCTGAGAAAGAAAAAAGTAGACACATCTGCGCTTGTGACAGCTCTGATGAATTCATATGCGAGTTCAAATTGCGATCACTCGTTAGTTCGTATCGTTCTAAAGTTTGTCCCTCAACTAAGCCAGTTCAGCTGCGACGATACTTTGTGGCAAGCAATATTCATTAGCATGGCAGAAAAGTCGACGGACGAGCAATATTTGTTATCTCTTGTTTCAGGCTGTGTCACGCATTGGTCTGAACAAGGAATTACAAAAGCAAGCAGGTGGATTCTGACTCAGATTGACCTGAATGCCCTTTCGATGAGGCTGGTGCTAAGATTTTTAGTTGCCTCTTCCGAACAAGAGTCTATCGGTTGCTTTCATTCCTGCGACAAGTTTGAGTCAAACTTCGTATGTGTACAGTCGCAGGAAAACGCCGAGTTTGCGATGAAAATTGTGCTCCAATACCTTGAGCTTGAAATGACAAGTGACAAACGATTACTTCCGACATGTAACGAAGAAAGGAATAATCTACCTGATTGGTTGATCTTGACATTTATCTTAGCAAAATCACATCAGCAGTGTATTGTTGCGATGATAATGGGAACGATTGACAGCAATTCAAGCTGCGCTCCAACAATGTATTATGTCCTATTGCGGCTTTACCTTACGTTTCCGACGACATTGCAATGGAATGACTCCAAAGTTAGGCATTACTTGATCGAGGCATCGAAATGCCACGCAAAAACAAGTCTCCGGTTGAGATGTCCACTAGACAGTCAAATTGTTGAGATGCTACACAATCTGGGCACGTCGCCACATACACGCTTGTTGCAATACGCCACTGATTGTTCCAAAAATCATTCCCTGATTGTCATCCGACATATACCTACACTACATGAGAGGCTTATGTCAGACGGTCTAGGCCAAGAGTATGCAACAACAGGACGCGTGGGTACTCGACCCCCCGCTGCACTGGCTCAAATAGGCGATCGCGTAGTGAAAGTATCGATTTTGAGATGGGGATTCAGTTACAACGAGTCCATTTGGTCTTCGGTACTCGATTTTATGGCGGCATTACCAGCAGAGCTTCTATTTACGTATGGCATCGATACAGGTGTACTTCTTGTCCTAGAGGATTATCTCAAACTGTTTTACGCGCACGTGATGGAGTTGGGTTCCGATGAATGTATATCACAGCTCCGTCCCAAGTATGTGACTCTTGTTAAATCTTTTCGTGCCTGTAATTCGGTTGAATTCCAAAATTGGTCGCAGTCAAATATTGCTGGGTTTGGAACAGTTCAAACGTTATTGCTTTCGAAGGTTGGAACATTTGATAGCTAGTGATATACATATGATTAGTAAGCTTCGGCTTCGAATGGACTGAATGACGATGACAAGGCAACATGACACGCACTTCTCGTACTAGGAGATATCGCAATTCCGCAAATTCCTTGTAGTATAGTCAACAAGATCTTGTAGTTGTAGAAGCAGCTTTCCCCATTATTATTTATTCTACTATGTATCTACTTCACAATTCACTACCATTACCATAACCATAGATGACTTCTTCTTTTCACACTTCGTTATCAGCCGTCTCATGGTCGATTATTAAGTCAAATATTATCCTCATTCCTACTCATCGTTGTCGTATATTACTCCTCATAATCTTAGTCTTGTCATCTCCCACTTCCACCGCGCTGCAGCAACACTAATTTCCACCTGACTTACCAGATTTGCTGCACTTGCCTGACTTCGTTTGTGATGCTGTCGTGGTAGTTACTGGAGGTACTGGGCTATGTCTATGGTCAGCCTCCCCAGCAAATCTGTTCTCAGCGAGTATTGGAGACCTGAAGTCGGTGGGCATAGCGGTGGAAAGCTGAGAGTGGAGGAGTTCAAATCCGTGGATCTAAGCAAGGTTTCGAATTGTTGTGATGTGTATGTGTGATGAGTGTACCCCTCCAGTAGTAAATTGAAAATACTGGACCCCAGAGAGGGTTAACCTTAAAGTCAGCGCTAGAAGTGGGGCTAACAAAATATTTTTTTATTTTTCTTAGATCGTCATGGATTCGAACTCACCACAACGAGAGGAGCATTTTAAGCATGTAAAAGCCTAGGTTAGCCCCCATGGCGGCTGAGAACAGATAATTGGGGTAAAATTGGGGAGGCTGACCATAGACTTACCCACTGTAGTTGTAGTTCCTGGAGGAGGAGTTCCTGGATGTTCAGGTTGGCTCTATTTAGCGACACAACAATTTAGGGAATGACTCTGTTGAGCCGGATCTTGAAGGCATCTCCGGGTCGCCAATATCGCTAATACTTACGTCGTCGATTCAGAACAACAGAACAATTGCAATGTTCCGATGATGAGCTGGAGTGCTGCTCATCCTGCTCATCACCTCTTCTTTTTG